>Ga0208179_1000052_pt1 | contig 139666 bp, 129 predicted proteins | sample Malvired_Geostar_FD_184238 | JGI IMG/M metagenome (GOLD analysis project Ga0208179, IMG submission 184238) | Marine viral communities from the Global Malaspina Expedition - Malaspina viral metaG DeepMed_Geostar (SPAdes) (version 2) | ecosystem: Environmental > Aquatic > Marine > Oceanic...
TTCTAGGGGCGGGGAAATACCGTCTGAATAGTCTGGTACGTCTCCTCCCCATTGCTCCGCAACAGGGAGGAGACGTACCAGACTATTCAGACGGTATTTCCCCGCCCCTAGAACGGCAGCAGGTTCCGCTGGCGGCTGTAGGCCATGGTGCCGACGTTGGCGCCGAGGCGCAGGCCGACGCCGGTACGCACGGGGGCGAGGATGATGCCGTCGGCCTGCTGGTAGTTCACGCCGAGGCCACCGATCAGATAGGCCGAACCCTCGACCCCCGGATAGCGGCGATAGATCATGTCGGGGTAGTAGAGCCCATAGACCAGGGTGAAGACCCGGCTGGCGTTGCCGCCGACGTCCCATCCGATCGAAATGCCCTGCCAGAAGATTTCCTGTGAGGCGCTGAGGTCCTTCATATGCAGGGCGCCGCGTCCGTAACGCACCCCGATACCCATGGCCCCCGCGCCCTCCTCGCCGGCGATATAGGCGGTCGGGCGGTCGCCCTGGTCGGCAAAGATGCGTTCGATCGCCCCGCCCATCGCCTCGGCGGCGATGCCCAGTTCGCGCGAGCCGACGGCCACCAGTTCCTCGGCGGTATAGGCCGGGGCCTCCTGGTCCGAGCGGATCGGATAGCTGGGCCCGGTCGGGGCCTGACCCGGCTGGGAGGTGGCACAGCCCGACAGCGACCCGGCCGCCAGCGGCGTGGCGGCGGCAAGTCCGGTCAGGATCAGCTTGCGACGGTCCATGGCAAATCTCCTCAGGCAGCGACAGGGGCGCACCCTGTCGCGGCATTGAGTCAGACTTGCGGCGGCAAGGTTAACGCCAGATTGCCGTCAGCACTGGACCGACAGGTGCGAGGGCGTCACCGACGGCGTCATATAGACAAAATCGCTGGTCTCACCCGGCTCCAGGTAGAAGCTGCTGGTCAGGCCGGTGCTCCAGGTCATGGTCATCGACGCGCTCGTACGCGCGAGATTGCGGACCCGGTAATAGGTCTGGTTGTTGACCCGCCCGTACTCGCTATAGGCCGGGCAGTCGCCGTCCAGTCGGTCGGTGTGATGCTCGTCCGGCCACCAGGCGCCGCTCTCGGCATCCAGCTGGTCGGCATAGGCGGCCAAACCGGTCGCCATCTCGGCGCACCCGGCCAGCAGCGCAAACGCAGCCACGGCCGCAAACACCCGTATTCTCATGACAATCCCCCGATTCCCGTCCCGAACACTGTTCGTAGAAACTGGAGGCCGTCAACAGGAATTTGAAGCCCGGGCCTACTGGCGCAGCGCCGCGCCCAGCTTTTGCGCCGCCGCCACGATCTTCGCCGACAGGGCCTCGATCTCGGCCTCGGTCAGGGTCGCCTGATCGGGCTGGAGGGTGACCTCCAGCGCCACCGACTTGAAGCCCGGCTCGACGCCCTTGCCGCGATAGACGTCAAAGACGGCGACATCGGTGATCCGCGCCTTGTCCGCGCCCTGCACCGCCCGGACCAGATCGCCCGCCGGCACCCGGTCCTCGACCACAAAGGCAAAGTCGCGGCTGAGCGGCATCAGGCTCGACAGATTGGCCGGGCCGCGTGACTTGGTCCTGGCGCCCCGCGGTTCGGGCAGGGCCTCGAGGATCAGCTCAAAGCCCAGCATGGGCCCTTCGGCGTCCAGCGTTTTCAGCGTCGCCGGATGCAGGGCGCCGAATTGGGCGATGAGGGCCTTGGGCCCCAGCTGCACCCGCGCTGACCGGCCCGGATGCCACCAGCCGTCGGTGGGGCTGCGCTCAGGGTCCTGCACTGTCTGCAGGCCCGCCGGAGCGCCCAGCAGGGTCAGCAGGCGCATCAGGTCGCCCTTCAGCTGGAACAGCGGGTCCTCGCCGGCGCCGCTCCAGTGGCGGGTGGCATGGGGGGCGACCACGACGGTGATCGCCGTCCGCTGGCCGGTCGGTCTATCGTCGCGATAGACCGGCCCGATCTCGAACAGGGCCACATCGGGGTGGCCGCGGTCGGCATTGCGCGCCGCCGCCTGGATCAGGTTCGGCAGGATCGAGGGCCGCATGCAGTCCAGGCCCTGGGCGATCGGGTTCTCGACCCGCAGCCGGTCGTCCCCGCCGCCAAAGGCCCGGGCGATGTCCTGGCTGGTGAAGGACCAGGTGACCGCTTCGGCATAGCCGAGCGCCGCCAGCGCCCGGCGGGCCCGGCGCACGCGGGCCTGCAACGGCGACAGCAGGCCGGCGCTGGGGGCGCCCAGATCCGGCAGGGGGGTGGACGGCAGGGCGTCATAGCCGACGATCCGCGCCACCTCCTCGATCAGGTCTGCCGGGCCGTGGGCGTCGGCGCGCCAGCTGGGCGGGGTCACGGTCCAGCGGTCGCCGGTCTCGACGGCAAAGCCGAGCGCGGTCAGCACCTCGGCGGTGCGCTCGGGGCTGACGTCCAGCCCTGTCAGCCGCCCGACGCGGGCCGGGTCAAAGGCAAAGGCTGCAGGCGCGGCCGGGGCCTCGCCCGCGACCACGACCTCGGACGGCTCGCCGCCGCACAGGTCCAGGATCATCCGCGTGGCCAGCTCGATTCCGGGCACCACCGTGCCGGGGTCGACCCGGCGGGCAAAACGGTACTGGGCGTCCGAGCTGATGCCCAGCGTCCGCCCGGTCTGGGCCGTCGCCAGCGGATCGAACCAGGCGCTCTCGAGGAAGACGTCGGTCGTGGCGTCCGAGCAGCCGGTCGTCTCGCCGCCCATGACGCCGCCAAGGCCGATCGCCCTCTGACCCTCGTCGTCGGCGATGACGCAGATGTCGGGGGCGGCCGCATAGGTCTTGCCGTCCAGCGCGGCGACAGTCTCGCCGTCGGTCCCGCCCCGGGCGACCACCGCCTGGCCCTTCAGGCTGGCGAGGTCATAGACGTGCAGCGGCCGGGCCCGGTCGTAGGCGATCAGGTTGGTGACATCGACCAGCCGGTTGATGGAGCGCAGGCCGATGGCCGCCAGCCGCCGCTGCAGCCACTCGGGCGAGGGGCCGTTGCTGACGCCCCGGATCACCCGTCCGGCGAAGACCGGGCACAGGCCGGGCGCCTCGAGCCGGATCGAAACCGGACAGGCAAAGCGGCCCGGAACGGGGACGATGGCGGGGGTCTTCAGCCGGCCAAGACCGGCCGCGGCCAGATCGCGGGCGATGCCATCCACGCCCAGCCAGTCGGGGCGGTTGGGGGTGACCTCAAAGTCGATGACCGGCTCGGCCCCGAACACCTCGGCCGCCGGGGTGCCGACCGCGAGGCCGGCGTCCAGGTCGAGGATGCCATCGCTGTAACCCGGCAGTTCCAGCTCGACCGCCGAGCACAGCATGCCGTTGGAGACCACGCCGCGCACCGGCTTTTCGACCAGGGTCACGCCGAGACCCGGCACAAAGGCGCCGATGGGGGCATAGATGGTGGTCAGCCCCGCCCGGGCATTCGGCGCGCCGCAGACGATCTCCTTTGGCCCATCCACGGTCTCGACCTGACAGACCTGCAGGCGGTCGGCATTGGGGTGGCGCTCGGCCGACACGATCCGCGCGACCGTGAAGGGCGCCAGCGCCGCCGTCGGGTCGGAGACGTCCTCAACTTCCAGCCCGGCCATGGTCATGGCCTCGGCCACGCCCGCCGCGTCCGCCGTCGTGTCCAGGTGATCCTTCAGCCAGGAGAGGGTGAACTTCACGAAGCCTTGCCCTCAGCCTCGGCCGTGGCCTTCTGTTCCGCCCGTTGCGCCGCCTTGTCGGTGATTTCACGCGCGCTGAGCAGGCCGCGCTCCATCTCGGCCACGGCCTCCTCCGGACCGGTGAAGCCGATCTGCATGAAGCGGCAGCGGACGAAGCGGCAGTCCTTGAAGCCGATCACACCCGCAGCGCGCGGTCCACGCGGGGTCAGCAGCAGGGTCCGGACGTCGGTGGCCGAACCCATGTTGCAGCCGTCGAACTGGACGCCGTCACCGATGCCCAGCACCGCCGGCCCCTCGATCAGGCAGTCCGTGAAGGTCTTGCCCTCGATCATGAACTTCTCCGCGTTCAGGTGCTGGACACCCATGGCGGGCAGCCAGATGGCCTCGTTCTGGAAGCTGTCGCGCTCGGCCAGTTCGCGGCCGGTCGGGTTGGTGACGGGGACTTGGTTGGAGGGATGGCTCATGGGGCGAATCCTGGATGCGGGGTCAGCTCAGCCCGGCAGCGGGGCTGGGCGCGGAAAAGGCGGAGAAGCCGTAGTGGGACAGCCAGCGGCTGTCGCCCTCGAACATCGGGCGCAGGTCGGGGATGCCGTACTTCAGCATGGCCAGCCGGTCGACGCCCATGCCGAAGGCGAAGCCCTGATACTCATCCGGGTCGATCCCGCAGGTGCGCAGCACATTGGGGTGGACCATGCCGCAGCCGAGGATCTCCATCCAGCTGTCGCCTTCGTTGAGCTTCAGCACGCCGCCCGAGCGGTCGCAGCGGATGTCCATCTCGGCCGAGGGCTCGGTGAAGGGGAAGTGGTGCGGCCGGAACCGCGCATCGATGCCCTCGACCTCGAAGAAGCGGGCGACAAAGGTCTCCAGCGTCCACTTGAGGTGACCCATGTGGATGTCCCGGTCGATCACCAGTCCCTCGACCTGGTGGAACATCGGCGTGTGGGTGGCGTCGGAGTCCTTCCGGAAGGTCCGGCCCGGCGCGATGATCCGGATCGGCGGCTGCGTCGACATCATCGTCCGGATCTGCACCGGGCTGGTGTGGGTGCGCAGCACCTTGCGCTCACCCGTTTCCGGGTCAGGCCGGAGGAAGAAGGTGTCGTGCATCTCCCGCGCCGGATGCTTGGGCGGGAAGTTGAGGGCGGTGAAGTTGTGGAAATCGTCCTCGATGTCCGGACCTTCGGCCACCGAGAAGCCCATGTCGGCGAACAGGGCGACCATCTCGTCCATGACCTGCAGGGTCGGGTGGACGCTGCCGGATCGCGCGGGACGCGGCGGCAGGGTCAGATCCAGATGCTCGGACTTGAGACGGGCCTCCAGTTCGGCGGCCTCAAGCTCGGCCTTGCGAGCCGCGAGGGCCGCGGCCACCCGGTCGCGCAGGCCATTGATGCGCGGCCCCTCGGTGCGGCGCTCGTCGGGGCTCATCGCGCCCAGGCCCTTCAGCAGGCCGGAGATCGACCCCGCCTTGCCCAGCGCCGAGACGCGGAGGTCTTCGAGGGCCTGCACGCCCTCGGCCGCGCCGATGGCGTTGATCAGGTCCAGTTCCAGTTGGTTCAGGTCTGTCATGACGCCCGTCGTCTAGCGAGACGAAAGCCGTTCGTCACCCGGAAAGGCGCCGCAGACGGCTGCCGCGCTGTTCTGCAACATCGACCAACGCGGACAGGGCGCCCCGAATACATCCGTGCGCAGACATATATGTATGATTTCGTTGCAAAATTTTCGAATTCGAAAAAGCCATCCTTAAGGGATTGCCGCCAAGGCTGTGTCGGCAAGTCAGGAGTAAGCGGGCATGGCCCACATCAGGGACTATCGTGTCGTCACCGAGCCGGTCGGGCCCGACGTCCACGGATCTCATGTATTTGAGCGTTTCCGGAGCGAGCCCAATACGCTTGCCATCGGCGTCATCGACGAGGACGGGCGTCCCATCGGCCTGATCGAGCGCCACGCCTTTACGCTGAAGATGGCCGCCGAGTTCGGACGTGCTCTTTATGCGCGCAGGCCTGTCTCGGCGCTGATGGATGCCTCTCCCATGGTCTTTGATGGCGCCATGGATGCCGCGACCCTGTTCCAGAGCCTGGACGATTCCGAGTTGGGTGGCCTGCTCGGTGGCTTCATCATCACCGAGGACGGCCGATACAGCGGCGTCGGGTCCGGGGTTCAGGTGCTGCAGGCGGCCAGCGCCCTCGCCCGTCGGCGGGCCGATGAAATGGCGGCTCTGGCCCGGGACCTGAGCCGGGCCGAAGCCGAGGCGCGGGCGTCCAGTCGCGCCAAGTCCGAGTTCCTGGCCGTGATGAGCCACGAGATCCGGACGCCCCTCAACGGGGTCCTCGGCGTGGCCGCTCTGATGGAGCGAAAGCTGACGCAGGAAGATCTCCGGCCCCACGTCCGCACCATCCTCGATTCGGGGCAAAGCCTGCTGCGCCTGCTGACCGATGCGCTGGACATGTCGCGGGCCGATGCCGGGATCCTGACGCTGGAGCCATCTCCGGTCAGCCTGACCGCCGTCGCCGACGACCTTCTGGCCCTGTGGAAGGCCCGGGCCGAGGAGAAGGCCATCGTGCTGGACGTGCGCTGTGAGGGCAACGATCCCCTGTGGGTCCAGGGCGACGAAATCCGGCTGAAGCAACTGCTGAACAATCTGATCGGCAATGCCCTCAAATTCACACCGTCGGGCCAGGTGACCTGCACCCTGAAGGGCACTCCGGTCGGCGGGCGGATGAAGATCGAAGGCGCCGTGGAAGACAGCGGTCCGGGGATTCCGGCGGACAGGATCGATCAGGTCTTCCAGCCCTTCAACACCGGTGAAGCGGGCCGTGAAGGAGCCGGCGCCGGTCTGGGCCTCGCCATCTGCCGACAGATCGTCGAGCGCATGCGCGGCACGATCTCGGCTGGAACGTCACCCTTCGGCGGCGCACGGTTCAGTTTCGACATCGAACTGGACGCGGCCACGTCCGAGGACCTGACTGCGGGTCAATGCCGGGCCGAGCCGACACCCCACGACACCCTGCACATACTGGTCGCTGACGATCACCCGACCAACCGCTTCCTGGCCGGCAAGCTGCTCGAAATGTTCGGCTGCAGCTTTGAGGCCGTCGAGAACGGCGCCGAGGCGGTCGAGGCGGTGCGGGCCCGCGCCTTCGATCTGGTCCTGATGGATATCAAGATGCCGGTGATGGACGGGGTCCAGGCGACGCGCGCCATCCGCACACTGGGCGATGGCAAGGGATCCATCCCGGTGCTGGCCCTGACCGCCAATGCGGACGACCAGGACGCACGGGCCTATCTGGCCGCAGGAATGAACGCGGTGGTTTCGAAGCCCATACAGCCCGACGTCCTGCTGGATGCCATCCGCCGGGCCATGAGCGTGCCCTTAAGCCACGCGGCCTGAGGCACCGTCCTTGAGGACGAAGGTGATCTTGAGATTGACGCGGTATTCGGTGATCTGACCGCCGTCGACGACGACCTTCTGCTCCTGGACCCAGGCGCCGCGGACCTGATCCAGCGTCTCGTCGGCGCGGGCGATGCCCTTCTTGATGGCGTCCTCGAAGCTGACGGTCGAGGATGAGGTGATTTCGGTGACGCGGGCGACGGACATGGGAGACTCCTGTTTCGGTATCTCCCTTCAACGGCACCGGCGGATGCGGGTTGCGTGACAGGGTCGCCCCATGAAAACGCCCGCCGTCCTGAAAGGAGGCGGGCGCTGTCAGATCGTCAGGGACGACGGGTTCAGGCCAGGGCGGCGCGAACCTTGTCGGCCACGGCCTTGAAGCCGGCTTCGTCAGCGGCCATCGCGGCCAGAACCTTGCGGTCCATTTCAATGCCGGCCTTGGACAGGCCATGCATGAACTGCGAATAGGTGAAGCCTTCCAGGCGGGCGGCGGCGTTGATGCGCTGGATCCACAGGGCGCGGAAGTTGCGCTTCTTGGTGCGGCGGTCGCGATAGGCATACTGACCGGCGCGGTCGACGGCGGCCTTGGCGGTCCGGATGGTGTTCTTGCGACGGCCGTAGAAACCCTTGGCCTGTTTCAGAACCTTCTTGTGTTTGGCGTGCGAGACGACGCCTCTTTTGACGCGAGCCATGTCTAATTTCCCTTCGGGAAGTCCCTGCCGTTGGCCGCGCTGCGGCTCACTGCCTGGAGACTTTTGTGTTTCAAATTCAGTGCGATGCGATCAGTCGGTATGCGGCTACGCTCAGGCGTAGGGCATGTAGGACTTGATCTTCTTGGTGTCGGCATCGGACATCACCTGCGTGCCGCGGTTCTGCCGGATGTATTTCGAGTTGTGGCTGATCAAGCGGTGACGCTTGCCTGCCACACCGGCCTTGACCTTGCCGCTCGCCGTGAATTTGAAGCGCTTTTTGGCGCCCGACTTCGTCTTCAGTTTCGGCATTTTCCATTCCTTTGTCGGCGACCGGTCCTCGGACTGAGAGCCCGGAGGGTGGAAGCGCTGGGTTCTGGAACCGCCCAGGCATGCCTGTTCGCCCGGCGGTTCGGTACGCGAAGGCGCGCGTCATACGGCAAGGCCCCGCCAAAGGCAAGGGCGCGAGGCCTCAATCCGGCGGGTTGTTCTCCAGCAGGAATTCCACGGTTTCCTCCAGCATGCGACGGCGTGTGGGGCCGAAGGACAGCCAGTGGTCCTCTCCATCCAGCACGACGAGACGCGAGTCCTTGTCGGCCGCGCGCAGGGCGCGGTGCATGATCTCGCTCTGGTTCAGGGGGACGACAGTGTCGTCGCGGCCGTGGATCAGCAGGATCGGCCCCTCGACCGCCGCGGCACGGCGAGCGGGGGAAAGTTCGACCAGCACCGCGTCACGGCGACTGTCAGCGCCCATGAAACGCGTCCAGTAGCGGATCACCGGATTGTTGCTGGTTCCGCCGCCCAGACGCCCTTCGGCCTCGAGCATTTCAGGCAGGTCCGCGACGCCGGCGACCGACACACCACAGCGGTAGACGTCGGGCTGGGTGGTCATGCCCTGGAGGGCCGCATAGCCCCCGTAACTGGCTCCGACGATACAGACGCGGGCTGGATCGACCATGCCCTGCTCCACCAGATGCGTCACGCCGTCGGACAGATCGGTCTGCATCTTGCGGCCCCACTCGCCGTAGCCCGCCTGGAGGTGCGCTTCACCAAAGCCGTCGGATCCCCGGAACTGGGGCTGGAACACCGCATAGCCGCGCGAGGCCATGGCCTGGGCCCACCAGTCGAACTGCAGATAGTCGCGCGACGCCGGCCCGCCGTGAGGCATGACCACCAGCGGCAGGTTGGTGGTGTCGCGCCCGGGCGGCAGGGTCAGATAGCCCATCAGCGCCATGCCGTCGGCCGCCTCGTAGTTGATGACGAAGATCGGTCCGACCGCGTCCGGACCGATCCCGGGGTAGGGGCGTCCTACGACCGAGACGGAGCGCGCCGCGCCGTCATAGAGGAAATAGGTGCCCGAATCCGACACCCCCTCGCTGCGAACAACGATGGTCTGGAAGTCGTCGCTGAAGGAATAAAGCTGCAGCCGACGTCCCGGCAGGCCCTGGGTCATGACCTTCCAGCCCTCTTCCAGCCGGGGCTCGAAGAAGGTGTATTCGGCGTCGTCGCCGTAGGTGGTCATGGCGACCAGCCGTCCGCGCCGGTCGTAGAAGGGTCCCGACGGGTCCTCGTCGACGCTGGTGCGCTTGACCTCCTCCCCTGTGCCGAGATTGATCTCGCTGAGATAGGCCTGCCCGTCTTCGAGGGTCGAGATCATGACGTGGTCACGATCGTGGCCAAAGCCCCAGACAGCCGGCCCGTCCAGCTGGCTGACAACTTCGTAGAGGCTGCGCCAGCCGCCCGATCCATCCGGGGCCGTCAGGCGGAAGCGGGTGGCGTCGTCAGACTCGGCTATGCGGGCCGCGATGCTGCCGTCGGGACGGATCAGATAGCCGCGGGTATCGCGCTGCCCCGTTGCCACCCGGCGGCCGCGGCCATTGTCCAGATCCACGCGATAGATGTCCCGGGTCACATGGCCGCCTTCGATCGTATAGGCCTGGACATGGATGACCGGCTCGCGACCGGCATCGACCCGGGTGACGCCATAGGCCGCATTGATCACGCCGCCGCGGTCCGTCGACCGGAGCGCCTGGGCCACATTCTTCGTCCGGACATTGACGATGTCCAGCTGGGGGACGTGGCTGCCGCCGGTCAGCCGGTGCTCGAGCACCAGTGACCAGATCCCCACATGGTCCGGAGACAGCCAGCGCAGGCCATTGAACCGGCGGTCGCTGACATCAATGGTGGTCAGGATTTCGCCAGCGGTGGTCTGGACAACGACCACCGACTGATCACCCTCGCGCCGAACATAGGCAAGGCGGGAGCCGTCATCGGATACGGTGACATTGCCCACTGCGGGCAGGGATGCCCAGGCATCCAGCGGCACATCCTGTGGCCGGACCTGAGCATGGGCCGCGGCCGCGAACAGGGCGGACAACCACACCACAGCCCCGATCCACGCTATGCGGTGTCTTTGCATTTACGCCCCCCGAAACCCTTGTTGTGAGACAGCTATAACCGCAGGTGACCCGGCGCGACAATGCCGACGCCTCTGGCGCGAGCGTGCAGCCGCTGACCAGTCAGTCCGGCGGGTTGTGCTCAAGCAGGAAGCGGAGCGTTTCCGTCAGCATCCTCAGGCGTGTGCCCGACCGCGACAGCCAGTGATCCTCGCCGTCCAGTTCGATCAGTTCGACAGGCTTGCCCGCGCGGCGCAGGGCCTGGGCCATAAGGCGGCTGTGCTCGACGGGCACCACGGTGTCGTCGCGGCCGTGGATCAGCAGCATGGGGGCATCGGCCTGTGCTGCCAGTCGAGCGGGCGAGCGCTCGTCCAGCGACCGGTCGCCGAGCCGTTCGGCGCCCATGAAGCGGTTCCAGTAGCGTACGGTTTCGTTTTCGCGCTCGCCCCGCATGCGGGCTTCCCGCTCGACCATGCGGCGGAGATCGGAGACCCCGTTGACCGACACGGCGCAGCGATAGACGCCGGGGTCAAGCGTCGGCCCGGCCATGGCCGCGTATCCCCCATAGCTGCCCCCGACGATGCAGACCCGGTCCGGATCGATCACCCCTTCGGCCGCCAGCCAGCGAACCCCGTCGGACAGGTCCGTCTGCATCTTGCGGCCCCACTCGCCGTATCCGGCCTCACGGAAGGCGTCGCCGTAGCCGGTAGAGCCCCGGAAGTTCGGCTGCAGCACGGCAAAGCCGCGCGAGGCGATGGCCTGGGCCCACCAGTCGAACCCGAGGACGTCGCGTGACGCGGGCCCGCCGTGCACCAGCACCACGAGGGGCAGGCCCTTGGGGTCGTCGATGCCGGGCGGCGTGGTCAGATACCCATGGATCTCGAGTCCGTCGGCCGCCGCATAGGTGACCGGTTGGATCGGCGCGACCTGCGCAGCCGCGATATCCTGGTAGGCGGCGCCGATCGCGCTCATCGTGCCCGTCGCCAGGTCCAGCAGATAATAGGTGCCGGAGTCGCCCGTGCCGCTGGTGAAAAGGATCGCGCGCTGAAAGTCTTCGCTCCAGCTGACCAGAACGGGCGCGACCTCCGGCAAGGCGGCTCTGCCCCGGTCCCAGAGGGCCTGTGCGGCCCCGTCGACGAAGGCGTAATTCTGGCGATCGTCGTCGAGTCTGCGGGCGCCGATCAGCCGGCCGGTCGTGGGATGAAACCACAGCGAATGGGGGAAGAAGCCCAGTCGGACGGGCTGCCACTCGCCCGTTTTGAGGTCTACTTCGAAGAACCAGGCGTCCTCGCCGTCGGCGGAGGCCAGATCCGGTCGATCGGCCGCCACGACCACGCTGCTCCCGTCGACGCCCAGGCCGAGGAGCGACGGCAGGTCGATCGGCGCCGTCGTCTGCCAGACCTCACGGAAAGCGCCGCCGTCGTTGCGGACCAGAAGGGTCCACTGTCCCGTGCGGCTCTGATACTCGCTGCGGGCCACGGTCCGGTTCGCGATCGGGTCGAAGACGAAGTCATCGGTCTCCGGGAACATGGTGTCGGTAACGCGGGCCCGGCCCGTGTCCGGATCGACCCGGTAGAGATCGACCCGCTGCGGCCGCTCGGTCGAGAAGGCTCGCACCAGCAGGTCGGGCCTGCCGTCGCCCGGCACGACCGTCACATGGCTGAGCAGGGCCGGGAACATGCCCCGCGTCGTCGTCAGCAGCGGCACCACGCTCCCGTCGGACAGGTTATAGACCTGGCCCGCCGCGAACTCGGCGTCCTCAATGCCGAGGTTCAGGGCCGAACGGGTCTCGGAGGTGATGATCAGAATTCGATCCTCGCCGAGCCAGCGCAGCTCGCGCACCTTGGCCTCGCCCACGGCGACATTGGCGATGGGCGCAAAGGCCGTGAGGTCCAGCAGGATCAGCCGCCGCTGCTCACCCGCCACGCTGATGAAAGCCAGACGCTGGCCGGAGGGCGAAAGCTGCAGCAGTTCCAGCGACGGGAGCGCGCCATAGGCCGCAAGAGGCGGCGGGCCGGCGTCGGGCGCCGTCACGGTCTGCGCCGCGGCAATCCCGGGCAGGGCCGCAAGCGCCGCGACGGCAAGCAGCATGCGAAGGAGGCGCCCAGCCCACTGCAATGTCATAGCGCCCCCCGGTCGCGTCCGCCTATCTGGGCGCGAGGATCATGATCATCTGGCGGCCTTCCATGCGCGGGGCATATTCGACCTTGGCGACTTCCTCGAAGTCGGCCTGGACCTTGTTGAGCAGCTTCATGCCCAGTTCCGGGTGCGCCATTTCGCGACCGCGGAAGCGAAGGGTCACCTTGACCTTGTCACCCTCTTCGAAGAAGCGGTGCATGGCCTTGGCCTTCACGTCATAGTCGTGGGTGTCGATGTTCGGCCGGAGCTTGATTTCCTTGAGCTCGACGATCTTCTGCTTCTTGCGCGCCGCGGCCTTCTTCTTCTGCTCCTCGAAGCGGAATTTGCCGTAGTCGAGGATTTTGCAGACGGGCGTCTCGGCGTTCGAGACGATCTGGACAAGATCCATACCGGCTTCTTCGGCGGCTTCCAGCGCGGACGCCAGAGGCATCACGCCCTGCTTTTCACCGTTCTGGTCGATCAGGAGCACGCGCGCGGCGCGGATATCCTGATTCATGGGCGGCCCATCCTTGACGGGCGGAGTTTGCATCGGACGGCGAATGGGCGTCGTTTCCTTATGTGGTCGAAAGAAGATTAGCGGATGTCAGACGGAAACGCGCGGCGACCCGCCCCGTTTCCTGACTGTGCAATATGACGCTACGCGGGCCAATCTTCAAGGCGTGGGGCCCGGAGGCCCATCCGGCCAGGCCTCATACAGGTCAACCACGGCAGAAAAGACACGATCCACCGTCAGATCCTCGATCGGCGCGAACTGCCCCCGCGTCTCGTTTGAGGCGACCGTGGCGGTGCGCGGGCCCCACGGGCCATACAGCCACCACTGGGTCGGACCGAACAGGCCGAGCGTGGGCCGGCCGAGCGCGGCGGACACATGCATCAGGCCAGAGTCATTGCCGACGAACAGGGCCGCCCGGTCGATGACGGCGGCCGAGCACAGGATGTCGCCCTTGCCGACACAGTCGATGCCGCGGTCGCCGGCTGCCTCGAGCGCCGGCGTGGCCGGGGGACGGTCGCCGGGGCCACCGACCGGCATGAAGCGCCAGCCGTCAAAGCGGGGATCGGCCTTCAGCCGCTCGACCAGCTGGCCCCAGCGGTCGGCGGGCCAGGACTTGCCGGGCTGATGGGCGATCGGGGCCAGGGCGATGATCGGGCCGGGTCCGGCACCGGCCGCAAGCTGCGGATCGACGACGGCGGCGGCCTCGCGCCGGGCTGTGTCGTCCAGGAAGATTTCGGGATGAAGCGGAGCGTCGGCGCCCATCAGGCGTGTGACCATCTCGACCTTGCTGACCCCGGTCTCCCATTTGCGGGTGTAGACGACGCGCCGGCGGGTCGGGACCAGCCAGGCGAGGGCCGAGCCGCGGATGTCGATGACCAGATCCCAGCGGGTACCGCGCACCTGACGCCACAGGTCGAGCCAGTGTCCGGACCTCGGCTTCTTGTCGAGAATGATGATCCGCTCGACCCCGGGGGCAGCACGAAAGAAGGGCGCCGGGGGCCGACCGCAGGCCACGGTGATCGCGGCACCCGGCAACTGGCGCCCGATCTCGCGGATCACGCCCGAGGAAATGACGCAGTCGCCGATGCGGTTTGAGGTGACGAACAGGACCTGGGGGGCGCGTGTCATGCGATTCCGTCTTCGCTTCCGGGGTCAGGTCTGGCTATCAGGGTCTGCGACCCATGGCGAGAGGAGCCGCGAATGACCCATCACCTGACCCGTCCCGACGGCGAACGTCTGGCCCTGAAGCGGGTCGAGGGCGAGGGGCCTGTTGTCCTGTGGGTCGGGGGATTCCGCTCGGACATGGAGGGGACCAAGGCGCTGGCGCTAGAGGCCGCAGCCCGCGAGCGGGGATGGGCCTTTGTTCGCTATGACCATTTCGCCCACGGGCAGTCGACGGGGGAATGGCGCGATGCCACGGTCGGCCGCTGGTGCGACGATGCCTGTGCGCTGGTCGATCATCTGGTCGGGACGTCGGGACGGCAGGTGGTGCCCGTCGGATCGTCCATGGGGGGCTGGGTGGCGCTGAACCTGACCCTGGCGCGGCCTGAGGCGATACGGGGGCTGGTGCTGATCAATCCGGCGCAGGATTTCACCGAGCGGCTGATGTGGCCCGACCTGGAGCCTGCCCGGCAAGCCGAGATTCTGGAGACGGGTGAGACGCTGATGCCGGACGAGGGGCTCGGGCCCTATGTGCTGACCCGCGAGATGTTCGAGGAAGCCCGCGGCCGCATGCTGCCGGAGGGACCGCTGCCGATCGGCTGCCCGGTGCACATCCTGCAAGGGCGGAAGGACACGTCGGTGCCGTGGCGACACCAGCTGGGTCTGATGGCGCAACTGGAGTCTGCCGATGCACGGCTGGATCTGATCGCAGAGGGGGACCACCGGCTGTCGGGCCCGGACGATCTGGCGCGCATGATCGCCGCCGTCGAGGCGATGCGGTCCGCCTGATCGTTCGGTTTGTCTGGAAAGCCTGCGGGATCAGGCGCCGACGCGGCGCAGGCCCCCGGCCGTGGTCGGCCGTTGTTCGCCGCCGGACAGGATCACGCGGTCGATGCGGGTCTTTTCGGCACGGAAAGCCGCGAGATCCGCGCCGCCGAGGATGGTACCCTCCTGGGTCTTGACCCCGGCCGGATTGATCCGACGACCATTCTGCCAGATCTCGTAGTGCAGGTGCGGGCCGGTCGAGGCCCCGGTCGAGCCGACATAGGCGACGACCTGGCCCTGACGGACCCGGACGCCGGCGCGGATGCCCGAGCCATAGCGCGACAGGTGGCCATAGCCGGTCTCAAGTCCGTTGGCGTGACGGATGCGCAGCCAGTTGCCATAGCCGCCCCAGCGACGCGCCTCGACCACGACGCCGTCGGCGGGCGCGAGGACCGGGGTGCCGGTTCCGGCAGCAAAGTCAATGCCCTGGTGCATGCGGCGGTAACCCGAGATCGGGTGACGACGATAGCCATACGAGGAACTGACCCGGGCCCGGTCCAGCGGCGTCCGCATCATAGCCGAGCGCATGTTCTTGCCCGAGGCGTCGAAATACTGGGCTTCGGCCGAATTGGCCGGCTTGAAGCGATAGAAGACCTGGCCCTTGAGCTCGGCGTACAGCAGCTCGCCGGCCTCGACGACGCGGCCGCTTTCGGTGACGGTCTGGCTGAACACCAGCACGAATTCGTCGGTGGCCCGGATATCGCGATCTAGGTCGAACTTGTGCGAGAACAGCTGGGTCGCCTTGCGGATCACCTGGCCGTTGGCGCCGGCCTGACGGGCCGTGGCATAGATCGAACCCTTGACGGTGCTGCGGACGACGACGGTTTCGTGGGTGACCTTTTCCTCGATGGCGCGCAGGCGAAGGGCGCCGTCGAAGGTGCGCGACACGGTCAGCTGGCTGGCCGGGCCCGTGCGCATGGTCAGACCGATCAGACGGGCCCCGCCCCGGCCGCCGCGCGGCTGGGCAATGGCGGTCTCGAAGCGCAGACCGGCGCGCAGTTCGTTGACGTCATAGGCGTTGGCAATGGTCTGGGTGACGGCGCGGGCCTCTTCGTCCGGGATACCGGTGCGGCGCACGGCCTGCTCGAAGGTTTCACCCTTGCGGATCTGGACCGGGATGGCTTCAGGCGTGCCCATGCCGACCGGGGTTCCGGCGGCGGCGATGGCCTGGGCTTCAAGCTGGGTGATGGACTCGGCGCTGACGGCAACCGGAACCTCTGCCCTTACCGGATGGTAGACCCGGCCCGCCAGCATGGCGACCACCAGGGCCGCGCAGGCGGTGAAGATGTGCGGCGCAAGGCGCATCGGTTGGCGGCGCGGATCAAATTGAGCCATCGTTTCCCGACATATCGACGACGCCATGTGGCGCCACGCGTGATACCAGCAAGTTCCGCGCCGAAGACGCCCCTCCGGCACCGGAGGTCCGCCTATAGCCCGTCAGCCTCCCAATGTGAAGCGCAAGGGTTACGAACTCTTAATGGCCAAGCCTGTTTCTCTGTGGTCGGGGCAGACATAGCGAGAACAAAGTCGTTTGCTTCGAGTTATGCCCGACTGGAACTGTGAATCTTGCCGTGGTCTTCACCACCGCGCCGAACTATCTGCCCCCTCCAATAGTGTTCTTGAGGCAACTCTACAGTGCTCGCAAAGCAACATACTGGCTCGCCCGGCCGCGCGCCTGATCCACGCAAGGATCGGTACCAAAGATGTGCGCGTCCCGATGGGGGACAGGGTATGACCGTCTCGTGAGTGCATCTGCCCCCGAGTCTGAGCCGACAGCCAGCCCCCCTCCGGCGCGCAAGCGGCCCGGGCGGGCGCTGCCGCGCGTGCTGACCGCCGTCCTCGTTGGCCTGTTGATCCTGCTGGCGGCGCTTTATCTGAACCGGCGGATGGTGGCGCGCGAGGTTCTGGTCGGCTGGCTGGATCGACAGGGGATCGCCGCCGAGGTCGAGGTCGAGCGGATTGAGCTGGACGGCTTTGTCGGGCGGATCCTGATCGGCGACCCGGAGGATCCGGACTTTCTGGCCGAGCGGGTCGAGGTCGACTACAACCTGACCGCTCCGTGGTCGAAGGCCGGGTTCGGGGCCAGGCCCAGCCGCATCCGGCTGGTCGCGCCTTCGCTGCGGGCGACCTGGACCGATGGCCGGTTCAGCTTCGGCAGCCTTGATCCCCTGATCGAGCGCTTCACCGGACAACCGGTGCAGCCGGAGGCCTCCTCGCCGCTTATCCTCGTGGAACAGGGTGAGCTACGCCTGACCACGGCGTATGGACCGGTGCGGGTGCTGGCCGATGCACAGATCAAGGACAGCCGTCTGGTGCGATTGACGGCGCGCCTGCCGGAATCGGCGCTGGCGCTGGATGACCAGTCGGTTCGGGGCCTGACCGCCAATCTGGACCTGACGACACGCGGGGATCGCACCACGCTTCGCCTGACTGCCGCCGCCGACAGCGTGCGCGGCGCGGACAGCACTGCCGATGATCTGACGCTCAACGTCGAGGCCGCCCTGCCCTATCCGGAGGGCGCGCCCTTGCGGCTGGACGGACGGGGGGAGATGGCGATAGCCCTCACCGCCGCGACCTATGAGGCCAATGACGTCCGGGCCAGAACGGTGTCGGTGGAGATATCGGGCGAAGGGGCGCTGGGCGGCCTGCTGACCCGACCCCGGTATGAGGGCAGAACGCAGGGCACCGTCACGGCCGGGCAGATGACCGCCGCCGGCTCAACGCTGACCGAGGTTCGCGCGGCCTTTGGAGAGTCGGCGACAACGCTTGATCTGGCGGCAGAGACGTCAGGCTGGAGCCTTGTCGGCCCGGCCCGGCTGCAGGCCGTCCGCATCGACAGTGAGGCTTTTGGTGGCCGGGATCTGGACATTGCGACATCCCGACTGGTGGCCGGGGGCCGCGAGGGGCGGTTCGAGATCACCGGTCCATGGCAGGTGGCGGCCGGGCAGGTGTCCTCGGGCGAACTGGAACTGGCACGGGTATCAGGCGGCTTTGATCTGGATCTGGTGTCGGACGGCGCGCTGACCCTGACCGGGCGGCTGGCCGCTGAACAGGGCCGCTGGCCCCTGCTGGGCGTGGCCTCCGCCGACGACGTTCCGGAACTGGCCGCGATGAAGGCGGCGCTGGGCGATTTCCGGCTGGAGGCGCCCGGCTTTGTCTATCGGTCCGGGGTTGGCGGGGGACGACTGGACCTGACCCGCCCGGTCGCCATTCGTCCGCGCAATGGGGGTCAACTGACGATCCGCGGAAGCGGTGCGCCCGTTCTGGTGCTGCGGGACGGCGAGGCCGCAGGCGGGCAGTTGCGCCTGGCCTCCTCGCGCGGCGCCGGCCTGCCCGAGGCCGAGCTTTCCGTGCCGCGCTGGGCCCTGATCCCCGGTGGCTTTGTAGCGGATTTCGACGGTCGCGCGTCGCTGGATTTCGGGCTCGGGCGTGGCCTGACGCTCGCGGGCGACGGGCGACTGCAGAACCGGAATGGCGTGGTGACCGTCACCACCGCCGACTGTCTGGCTGTGACCGCTGAGCGGCTGGAGCTGGGCGAGAATGACGTCACCGATCTGGTGACCGGTCTGTGTCCGACCGGCGGCGCGCCCCTGGTTCGCATTGCCGATGGTGGCTGGCGGGTGGACGGGCGTCTGGCGGACGGCTCGGGGCGGGCGCCCTTCCTCGCGCTGGGGGTCGAGGATCTGAGTGGCGGCCTTGAGGTCATCGGGCGCCCGCAGGGTCTGTCGCTCGACCTGACGGTCAGCGAGGCCCGCATCGAGGACGCAACGCGGCCGATCCGCTTTCATCCGCTGGAGGGGCGCGGCGTCGCCCGGATGCGCGGAGAGTCGTGGACGGGAGACTTTGCCCTGACCCGCGACGGCATGGAGGTGGCGCAACTGGATCTGGCGCACGACGGTCAGACGGGGAACGGCGGCGTCGACATCTCGACCGGCGACCTGACCTTTGCCGAGGGAGGTCTGCAACCCTCGACCCTGACGCCGCTGGTGGCCGATCTGGTCGGCGAGCCCGTTACCGGCATGGCCCGATTTGACGGGCGGATCGACTGGACGGCGGTGGATGGCACCAGCACCGGGCGCCTGGCCCTTCGGGATCTGACCTTCTCCAGCCCTGCCGGGCAGGTGATGGGCGTCGAAGGTACGGTCGAATTCACCAGCCTCGCCCCCCTGACCACCGCGCCGGACCAGTCGCTGAGCGCCCGCTCGCTCGAGGTCGCTGGCGGGGTCACCGACCTCGGGGTCACCTTCACCCTCGACAAGGCGGCCCTGTCCGTGTCCGGCGCCGAACTGGCCGTCGGAGCGGGACGCGTGACGGTCGAGCCGTTTGACATCCCGCTGGACCCGGCGGTCGCCTGGGGCGGGACGATCCTGCTGGACCGGGTCCAGTTGGGCGATCTGGTCGCGGGCGCAGGCTTTGGCGACAAGGTACAGCTGGACGCCGTCGTCTCGGGCCGCATTCCGTTCGTTCGCAGTCCTGACGGTCAGATTCGCATCTCCGGCGGAGCGCTCGACGCTGTCCAGCCGGGGCGACTGTCGATCCAGCGCGAGGTATTGTCCGGGCTGGAAGCGGGGGGCGGCGGCGAGGAAATCCCGCCCGGCGTGGTTGAGGACCTGGCCTATCAGGCGATGGAATACATGGCCTTCGACAGCCTGACGGCGCGCGTCGACAGTCTGGACGGCGGGCGGCTGGGGGTGCTGTTCCGCATCATGGGCCGACACGATCCGCCCGAGCGTCAGGAGCTGCGGCTGGGGCTGATGGATGTGATCCGGCGCGATTTCCTCGGCCAGCCGCTGGAACTGCCGTCGGACACCGGCATCCGGCTGACGCTCGACACCACCTTCAATCTGGATCAGATCGTTTCCGACATTCTGGTGCTCAACCGTGCCCGGCGGGGCGAGGCCGATCCTGAACCGGCGAGCGAGCCGTAACCCGAACCCGATCCGTGCGTTCAGACCCTGTTCACCCCCGTTGGCGCTGTATGGCCCCGACACTGATGGAGACTTCCGGACATGAGGCCCAGACTGCCCTACCGCAAAGCCCCCGCCCTGCTGGTCGCCGCGACCGTGCTGGCGCTGGGCGCGTGCACGCCGACCATCCGCCTGGAAGTCGCCCCGATCGAGATCTACGCCAAGCTCGACGCCGACGTCCGGGTCCGCCTTGATCGGGAGCTGCAAGAGCTTCTGATCGAGAACCCCAACCTGTTCTGATGAACCGAGCCCTGAAGGGTATGACCATGACTTTCCGCAAACTCTTCGTCATCGCCGCCGCCGTTGCCGCCCTGGGCGTCGCCGCGACCGGCGCCTTTGCCCAGTCGGCCGAGCAAAAGGCCATGGTGGATCGCGCCAAGGCCGAGGGCATCGTCGGCGAACAGGCCGACGGCTATCTGGGCTTCCGCGTCAGTTCTTCCGACCCGGCCCTGACCGAGGCGGTGCAGGTGATCAACACGGGCCGCCGTCAGGCCTATGCCCGCAGTGCCGCCCAGGCCGGCACGACCACCGCCGTGGCTGGAGCCGTGATGTTCGAGAACCAGCTGCTGCCGCGCATCACCTCGGGCCAGTGGTACCGCACCAACGATGGGCGCTGGGTCCAGCGCTAAGCCGGGCTAAACCGGGCCTAAACCCGGATATCCAGATAACTGCCGGGGCGCAGGGGGCGATCCGCCGCCTGCGCTTCGCTGCGTGAGGGCTCCACCGGGGCGGCCGCAGCGGGCCGTGCCGCAACCTGCTGAACCGTATCCACCTGGGCCAACGCCTGCCGGAAGAACGCGGCCTGGGCCTGACGCACGCCCGTCGCTGGCCCGGCCGAGGGCTGGACAGCAGGATTGAGGGGCATGAAGGGGCGGATGTCGCTCATGCCTCACAGGTTAACGAACTGCGTTCAGAAATCGTTAACGGCGAGGACAGGTGACGGGGGTCAAGGGCGCTCGGCGGGGGCATTTAGGGCGTCGACCAGACGGCGGACATCTGCCGCATCCGTCAGGGGCCCGGTGTGTTTGGCCACCACCCGGCCATAGGCATCGACCGCATAGGTTTCCGGCACGCCTGCTATGCCCAGATCCAGTCCGGCCTGACCCTCGGCATCGACTAGCACGATGGAAAACGGGTCGCCCAGTTCGTCCAGAAACGCGCGGGTGGCCGCAGGCTCGTCCTTGTAGGCGATGCCGACGATGGCAATGCCCTGCCCCTCCAGCTCCATCAGGACCGGGTGTTCGATCCGGCACGGCGCGCACCAGGAGGCGAACATATTGACCAGCATGGGCCGACCGACACCGGCGGTCTTGATGTCCACCTGCCCCGGCCCGGCGACGTCGCCGGTCAGCATGGGCAGGACGGTTTCGGGCACCGGCTGGCCGACGAGGGCATCGGGCTTGTAGGCCGGGTCCCGATTGAGGGCCCAGCCTGCGAACAGGATGGCCAGGCCGACCAGAACGACCAGCGGGAGCAGGGCCAGCCAGCGTTTCATTGGTCGTCGCCCCCCAGCCGGTCGAGCTCACGTTTCCAGAGCCGCGCCCGTGTCAGGCAGCGGCCGACCACCGCGACCAGCACGCCGACCGTCACCGCCCATGCCGGCCAGACGAAGGCGGCATAGGTGCCCATATCCAGATCAACCATGGGTCCCCTCCCGTGCGCGACGTGATTTCAGGGCCAGAACCCGGCGCCGCACGACCTCGGTCCGGATGGCGGTCAGCCAGACCGCGAGGAACAGCGCCAGATACGCCGCCATCATGGTCAGCAGCGGCCACAGATAGGCCGGGTCCAGACTGGTCCCGCCGGCGCGCAGCAGCGAAGCCGGCTGATGCAGGGTGTTCCACCAGTCGACCGAGAATTTCACGATCGGCAGATTGATCAGGCCGACCAGCCCCAGAACGGACGCGGCCCGCGCGCCCCGCCCCTCGTCGTCAAAGGCCCCGCGCAGAACCGCGTAGGCGATGTAGAGCAGGAACAGGACCAGCATGGAGGTCAGGCGCGCGTCCCACACCCACCAGGTGCCCCACATGGGCTGGCCCCACAGGGCACCGGTGATCAGGGCCAGACCGGTATAGGCCGCGCCCGGCAGCACCGCCGCCCGGGCCGCCGCGTCGGCCAGCGAATGCCGGAAGATCAGATAGAAGAGGCAGCTGAGGCCCAGAGAGGCATAGACCGCCAGACCCAGACTGGCCGCCGGCACATGGATGAACAGGATGCGGACCGTGTCGCCCTGCAGCGCGTCCTCGGGCACGCGAAAGGCCCAGACCGCGCCCACGGCCAGCAGCACCGCCGCGACCGCCCACAGGGGGCCGACCAGCGGGCGAGTGACGCGCATGAACCTGTCGGGATTGGCCAGACCGAACATGGGCGCGGCTTACCCCTCAGACCGGGGGGCGGCAAGCGGCGCGCATGTCGCGGATGAGTGTGTCATGTGCGGCTGCCTCGCAGACCGGCGGCCCCGGCCAGCACACCGATCACCACCGCCACCAGCGCACAGGCGAACAGCAGCGCCAGCGCCGGACCCGGCGAGCGGCCATCCGCCTGGGCCACCAGCGCCCCGGCCCCGAAAATCACCGGCGGCAGAAACAGCGGCAGGACGATGACCGCGATCAGCAGCCCGCCCTTGCGGGCGCCGATGGCCAGCGCTGCCCCCAGCGCGCCGGTGGCTGAAAAGGCGAGGGCACCGACCGCCGCCGTCAGGGCCAGCAGGGGCAGTTGCGCCGGGGCGAGGCCAAGGCTGATTCCGACCGGCAGGGTCATGGCGGCCAGCGGCAGGCCGAGGGTCAGCCAGTGGGCCAGCGCCTTCACCGCGACCACTGCTTCGTCCGGAAGAGGGCCGAGCGCCAGCAGGTCGAGGGTGCCGTCCTCGAAGTCGCGTTCGAACAGCCGTTCCAGCGTCAACAGACTGGCCAGGGAAAGCGCCAACCAGACCAGGCCCGGCGCCAAATTGGCCAATTGATCGAGGCGAGGCCCGGCGCCCAGCGGCACAATCACCGCGAGGCTCAGCAGGAAGCCGCAGGCCAGCAATGGCCCGCCGCCGCCATTCCACGACAGGGCCATCTCGCGCCGGAGCAGAAGCCGGGCCGCGCTCATGCCGTCCCGCCGATCTCGCAGGTCCGCGCCGGGATCGGCAGGGGATCGTGGACCGCCGCCAGAAGGATGCCGCCGCCGTCCAGATGCGCCTGCATCAGCCGACCGACCTCGGCCCGCCAGCGGGCATCGAGCGGCGACAGGGGTTCATCCAGCAACCAGACGGCGCGGGGTGCGGCCAGCAGCCGGGCCAGCGCCAGACGCCGCCTCTGGCCAGCCGAGAGCCGTCGCACCTCCAGATCCATGAGCCCTTCGAGACCGAGCGCCCGCACCGCTTCGTCGATACCGCCGGGGCCTCCGCCGCACCAGCCGACCTGAAACGACAGTTCCTCATACGCGGTGCGTCCGGAGCGGAACCCATCCTGATGGCCGATCAGGTGCAGGTGCCGGGTTCGGGCGACCTCAGGCTCAAGATCCTGTCCGTCCCGCTCGAACCCGATACGCCCGCCCTCGGGCGTCAGCAGGCCGGCGATGGCGCGCAACAGGCTGCTCTTGCCGGCACCATTGGCGCCCGTGAGGGCCACAGCCTCGCCCGGGCGGACGCTCAGGTTCAGGCTGTCGAACAGTCTGCGCTCGCCGCGCCGCACGGCCAGGCCGTCGAGCGTGAGGCAGATCATACCGCCACCAGCGTTTTGCGAACCGCTCTCAATGTCCATGACGCCAGCAGGGATACATGGACGTGCACGCAACCGCGCACTATATCCGCGACAGCCGCAGCAGGCTTTCGCCGCGCGCGCCGGGGACCTGTGTGCCCCTGCGTCTGTCGCGCGATCGCGCAACCGGATGTCCGGGCGGCCTTTGCCAGAGGAAGCTCTCCATGCCGTCAATCGACACTCACGCTACCCGCCGGGATCTCGCCGTCGGGCGTAAGAAGTATGCCTATTACAGCCTTGCCGCCGCAGAGGAAGCCGGTCTGACCGGGATTTCCCGCCTGCCGCGCTCGATGAAGGTGCTGCTGGAGAACCTGCTGCGCAACGAGGACGGGGTGTCCGTCACCGCCGATGACCTGAAGGCCGTCGCCGCCTGGGTCGAGAACAAGGGCTCGGTCGAACACGAGATCGCCTTCCGTCCGGCGCGCGTGCTGATGCAGGACTTCACCGGTGTTCCGGCCGTCGTCGACCTGGCCGCCATGCGCGACGCCATGACGGCGCTGGGGGCCAATCCCTCGCGCATCAATCCGCTGAACCCCGTCGATCTGGTCATCGACCACTCGGTGATGGTCGACCACTACGGCACGCCGGAAGCCTTCGAGGCCAACGTCGCCCGCGAATATGAGCGCAACATCGAGCGCTACAAATTCCTGCGCTGGGGTTCGTCCGCCTTCAACAATTTCCGCGTCGTGCCCCCGGGGACCGGCATCTGCCACCAGGTGAACCTGGAGCATCTGGCCCAGACCGTCTGGACCGCCGAGGACGGCAAGAAGACCGTCGCCTATCCCGACACCGTGGTCGGCACCGACAGCCACACGACCATGATCAACGGCCTGTCGGTTCTGGGCTGGGGCGTGGGCGGTATCGAAGCCGAGGCCGCCATGCTGGGCCAGCCGATCCCGATGTTGATCCCCGAAGTGGTGGGCTTCAAGCTGACCGGCGCCCTGCCGGAAGGCGCCACGGCCACCGATCTGGTGCTGACCGTCACCCAGATGCTGCGCAAGCGCGGCGTGGTCGGCAAGTTCGTCGAATTCTTCGGCCCGGGCGTCAACGTCCTGACCATCGAGGACCAGGCGACCATCGCCAATATGGCGCCCGAATACGGCGCGACCTGCGGCTTCTTCCCCGTGTCGCAGGCCACCCTCGACTATCTGACGGCCACCGGTCGCGACAAGGCGCGCGTCGCCCTGGTCAAGGCCTATGCGGAGGCACAAGGGCTCTGGATCGACGAAAGCTCCGAGGACCCGGTGTTCACCGACGTTCTGGAACTGGACATGGCCGAGGTCGTGCCGTCGCTGGCCGGACCCAAGCGCCCCCAGGACCGGGTGGAGCTGACCAATGCCGCCCCCGCCTTCCACACCGCTCTGGGCGAGGTGTTCAGCCGCGAGACCGACGCCCCCCGCGTCGCCGTCGAGGGTGAAAAGTTCGACCTCGGCGACGGCGATGTGGTGATCGCCGCCATCACCTCCTGCACCAACACCTCCAACCCGTCGGTGCTGATCGCCGCCGGTCTGGTGGCGCGCAAGGCCCGCAAGCTGGGCCTGTCGGTCAAGCCCTGGGTCAAGACCTCGCTGGCGCCCGGCTCGCAGGTGGTCACTGACTATCTGACGGCCGCGGGTCTGCAGGAAGACCTGAACGCCATGGGCTTCAACCTGGTCGGCTATGGCTGCACCACCTGTATCGGCAACTCGGGTCCGCTGGATCCGGCGATCTCGAAGGCCATCAATGACAATGGCCTGGTCGCGACCTCGGTGCTGTCGGGCAACCGCAATTTCGAGGGCCGGGTGAACCCCGATGTGCAGGCCAACTATCTGGCCAGCCCGCCGCTGGTCGTGGCCTATGCCCTGGCCGGTTCGATGCGGATCGACATCACCAAGGATCCGATCGGCAAGGACAAGAAGGGCAAGGATGTCTTCCTGAAGGACGTCTGGCCGACCAATCAGGAAATCGCCGACATCCAGAAGAAGTCGGTCACCCCGGCCATGTTCGCCAAACGCTATGCCGACGTCTTCAAGGGCGACGAGCATTGGCAGGGCATCCAGATCGAGGGTGGCCAGACCTATGCCTGGGATGATGCCTCGACCTATGTGCAGAACCCGCCCTATTTCGACGGCATGACGATGGAACCCGCGCCGATCACGGATGTGGTCGAGGCGCGCATCCTCGGCATCTTCGGCGACTCGATCACCACCGACCACATCAGCCCGGCCGGTTCGATCAAGAAGAGCTCGCCCGCCGGGGTCTATCTGACCGAGCACGGCGTCGATGCGCTGGACTTCAACTCGTACGGGGCCCGTCGCGGCAACCACGAAGTGATGATGCGCGGCACCTTTGCCAACATCCGCATTCGCAACAAGATCACGCCCGAGATCGAAGGCGGGGTGACCAAACACTTCCCGTCGGGCGACACCATGTCGATCTATGACGCGGCCATGCGCTATCAGTCCGAGGGCCGTCCGCTGGTGGTGTTCGCCGGCAAGGAATACGGCACCGGGTCGTCGCGCGACTGGGCGGCCAAGGGCACCCGCCTGCTGGGCGTTCGCGCTGTCATCGCCGAAAGCTATGAGCGGATTCACCGCTCCAACCTGATCGGCATGGGGGTGGTGCCGCTGCAGTTCAAACAGGAAGGCTGGACGCGACTGGGCCTGACCGGCGACGAGATCGTCACCATCCGCGGCCTGTCGGACGCCAATGTCGGCAAGCTGAAGCCGCGTCAGGACCTGTGGGTCGAGCTGTTCCGCGCCGCCGACGGCAAGATGGCCCGCTTCCCGGTCCGCTGCCGCATCGATAACGCCACCGAGCTGGAGTATTTCACGGCCGGGGGCGTCATGCCTTACGTCCTGCGGAACCTGGCCCGCGACTGAGGGTCCTTCGCGCTCTGATCATGGAAAAGGCCGGGGCTCGCTCCGGCCTTTTTCTTGAAGGAGTCGTCGCCCAGTTCGGCGTCGCATTGTGCAGTCCCCGACGGCGCGGATTCCGCCCCCGCCCAGTCCGCATGCAGGCGACAGGGTCATTTGGTTTCGCAGACGGCCCGGCTGAAGAAATACCGGTCGCCGTCATAGGCGCGCTGGTAGGAGATCATCCGGCCGAACCGGTCCCCGAGGGCCTGGCTGCAGAGGCCGGTGGCGCGGCCGGGATTGTTGTTGAAGTTGTCGCTGGATATCGGCCAGATCTCGCCGGCAGCCTCGGCGGTAGCTGCATCATATTCGAGTATCACGAGCTGACGCATGGCGGCTTGCTCCACCGCATCGAGCCGGAGCAGAATCGCGCTGTGCGCCTGGCTGGACGGTTCGGCTTCCGGCGCCAGGATTCCCGGTTGCGGCGCTGGCCGCGGGGTCGGGGCCCGAACCTGCGCAAGGGCGGGCGACGCCGCCAGCAAGCCGAAAGCCACAAGCGAGAGCGGGAGAAGCGTGGAGCGGACCATTGGGACCTCCTGAATGGGCGATCCTGAGTCCTAACACGCGGCCTGCCGTTGACCAAACAGGGGTTTGTGAGTGGTTGACTCCGCGGGATGCACGCTTCAGTCCAGTTTCAGGGCCTCGGCCAGCAGGCGGGCTTCGGCGGCACGGCTGGAGCCCGTGCGCCATGCCACGACGATTTCGCGGCGGGGCGCGTCGGCACTGATCGGGCGCACGACGACGCCCGGGTCGTCGGCAAGGCCGGCACGGACGGCCATTTCCGGCAGGAAGCTGACCCCGAGCCCGGACGAGACCATCTGCACCAGCGTATGCAGTGAGGTTGCGGCAAAGACGTCTTCACCCCGGGGCGCCTCGATATCGAAGGCCGCCAGCGCCTGGTCGCGCAGACAGTGGCCGTCTTCCAGCAGGATCAGATCGTCGGCGCGGAGCGAGCCCGGCGGGATGGGGCCGGTCCCGGCCAGCCGGTGGCCGATGGGGGCGGCGGCCAGAATCTCATCATCGCCGATGCGGGCATGGTCGATGCCCGGCGCATTGTAGGGCAGGGCAATAACGGCGGCGTCCAGCTGTCCGGCCTTCAGACCCGCGACCAGGCGCGGGGTCAGGTCCTCGCGGATGAACAGGCGCAGGGCCGGATAGGCCACCTTCAACCCCGGCAGTTTGGCCGGCAGCAGGAAAGGGGCCACGGTCGGAATGACGCCCAGCCGGAACCGGCCGGACAAGGGCTTGCCGGCGTTGCGCGCAGCCTCGACCAGATCCTCGGTGCGGGCCAGGACGTCCTCGGCCCGGCGGACGGCCTCGGAACCCACCGCGGTCAACTGGACCCGGCCCCGCGTGCGCTCGACCACGGCTGCGCCCAGGATGCGCTCCAGTTCCTGCACGCCTGAGCTCAGCGCCGGCTGGCTGACATGGGCCGCCTCTGCGGCACGGCTGAACGAGGCATGCTCGGCGAGGAGTTTCAAATACTGAAGCTGGCGCAGGGTGGGCAGCACGCGGAGCACTCCGGGGGAACGATATCCTCAGCATACGCCTTCGCATAAGCGAAATCTATTCGCAGGTGCGAAAGGATTGATTTGACTTCCGGGGCCGAAGCCCCCAAGTCCCGGCGATGCGGTCGGCTCCCCCCGGCCCTTCAAAATCTTTCATTCCAGACCAAGGAGAGTCCCATGCTCGGCGTTGGACAAAAACTGCCTGAATTCAAGATCATCGGCGTGAAGCCCGGCTTCAACAGCCACGAAGAGAATGGCGTGTCGGCCTTCGAGCCGGTCACCGAGACCAGCTTCGAAGGCAAGTGGAAGGTCATCTTCTTCTACCCGAAGGACTTCACCTTCGTCTGCCCGACGGAAATCGCCGAATTCGCCTCGCTGGCCCGCGATTTCGAGGACCGCGACACCGTCGTGCTCGGCGGCTCGACCGATAATGAGTTCGTCAAGCTGGCCTGGCGCCGCGACCACGCCGACCTGAACAAGCTGCCGATCTGGCAGTTCGCCGACAACGGCGGCAAGTTCGCCCGCGAACTGGGCATTCTGAACGAAGAAGAAGGCGTCGCCCTGCGCGCGACCTTCGTGGTCGACCCGCACAATGTCGTCCAGCACGTCTATGTGACCAACCTGAACGTGGGTCGCGCCCCGGCCGACACCCTGCGGGTCGTCGACGCCCTGCAGACCGACGAACTGTGCGCCTGCAACCGCCCGGTCGGCGGCGAGACGCTGGCCGCGTAAGCCGTGATGTGTGGCGAGTGATGAGTGGCGAGACCTTCGTCGCCCATCACTCGTTGCGCCTTCTTACCCACTCTCCCGTGGCTCAAGCAGCGAGCAACCGCGTTGCGAGCGTTAGCCACTTCCCGAAGGGAAAGATCCGAACAATGTCCCTCGACGCCCTGCGCGATCTGATCCCGGCCTATGCCAAGGATATCTCGCTCAACCTCAGCTCGCTGGCCAGCGAGACGGTGCTCAACGACCAGCAGAAGTGGGGGTGTTTCCTCGCCTCGGCCCATGCCGCGGCGACCGTGCCCGTTGTCCGCGCGATCGAGGCGGCAGCGGCCGACAAGCTGTCGCCGGAAGCCCTGAACGCGGCCCGCGCAGCGGCCGCCATCATGGGCATGAACAACATCTACTACCGGTCCCTGCACCTGATGAAGAACAAGGAATACGGGACCCTGCCCGCGCGACTGCGGATGAACGTCATCGCCAATCCGGGCGTCGACAAGATGGACTTTGAGCTGTGGTGCACGGCGGTGTCGGCCATCAACGGCTGTGGCGCCTGTATCGATGCGCACGAGGCCCCCCTGCGCCAGCACGGCTTTACCGCGCCCCAAGTTCAGGCCGCCCTGCGCATCGGCGCCGTGGTGCATGCCGCCAGCCGTGTGGTCGCCTCGGCCGAGGCGTTGGCGAGCTAAGTCGTCCCTAGTTGGGAGTGGGGACCGCTACGACCGAGAGGCTGCCCCCGCGATAGCCATCCTGAAATGGCGCTCCGGAGATCTCGAGAGGATAAATCCCAACGCCGAAAGGGCATATGGTGGTGGAACCATTTACGTATTGCGCGGGACGAAGGCGGTCGCGCAGCGTAACGTCCAACTGCCCCGGCACCTCGCTCACGTCGAGGGTCGGCCCCAAGGATTCCCCCTCCAGAAGGAACCGACCGGCATAGACGACCTCTCCGGCCGCGATCTCTAAGGCCGGCGAACCCAAGCAGTGATTAACCCAGCCGGTGCCGACAATCCTGTATTGACCGGCAGGCACCTCGAAGGCATGCCAGAGGCCTCTACGGTTGGCCCTAAGGCCGAAGGCAATTTCGCCCCCCGTGTCGGTGGTGCGGGCGAAGCCGATCCACCGGTTTCCGAAGCCCCCGACAATTATGATAGCCCTCCCCGGCTCAGGGGCGGCGATACGATCCAGGGGTACGCCCCGGACATTCGTGTATGCGGGTCCACTGGCCTCTTCGGGCGTCCGCAACTGGACCTCCAGACCACTCAGGCGGAAAGACCGGGCACTCAGTTGATCTTGGCTCTGGGCCCGCGGCCGCGAGGGCGTGTGATATCGCGCCGGTCTGGAAGCCTGATTGTCCCACGCTTGGGCCAGAGTCCCCGGAGGGGTCCGCGCCCCCACCATACCCGCGAAACGGGCCTTGAAATCGGCGTCCGGAAGTCTGGCGATCGTCCGCCCCTCGACCGCAGAAAGCTGAAACACACGCCAACCGCTGGTGATCATGCAGTTCTCGATCGCCGACGTCCCGGTCGCCTGGATCACACCTCCCCACATCCACTGGTGGGCAACGGAGCCCCCGACACCGTTCCGCTGAACATTGGTCGCGACTAGACAGTCGCGAAATTCCGCGTCGTGCTGTTCGACGGTGGCCCCCGGGCGATTGTAGTAGGCGTACCCTTGAACTGGCTCGCTGATCAGCAGCCGGTCGGGCCGGGACTGGGCAGATGCTCCAAATGCCGTCGCCGACAACGCTAAGGCCAGCAGGCCGCTTTTCCAAAACATCTTACCCCTCGCTTCAATGATCGGCCGGCCCGTCACCAGCTTCAAGAGCCCGCGTCGCCGCCCAGATGATCAGCCAGCCGCCCGAACTGTTCGGACAGCACGGCGTCGATGGCGTCTGCCATGGCGCCCGCGCCCGGTCCGCTGACGACATAGGTCCATATAAGCGTCCGTCCCTGCCCGGCGGCAGCGTCGGCCCACGTGATGGTCAGGACAGCGTTCGCTCCGATCGCCTGCAGCGGCCCGAAGGGCGCGTCGAAGCGGACCAGCCGCCGTTCTGGCATGACCAGGAGGGTCTCGGCGTGTTTGACGCCGCCGCCGGGCAGGTCTTCGCACCAGCAACCCCCCGGCGTCAGGTCGAGGCGGATATTGGCGGCGCTGCCGGAATAGGTATGTGCGTCGCTCCACCAGAACTCCGGATGGCCGACCGCCTCCAACACGGCGTCGGCCGAGGCTGTTACTGGACGTTCAAAGCTCAGGCTGAAGCTGTTGTCTGCGCGGGCCGTGACCTCGGCCGAGGCAGGGGCCGCAATCAGGGCCGCCGCGAGTCCGGCCAGAATGGTCTTTAACATTGATCGTCCTCCCACCCCGATAGGGCCTTCAACGCGCGTCAGCGTCAAGCCTTCTCGAAGGTCAGGGGTTCTCCCCAGAATCGCTCGACCCGCTCGCTCTGACCGCGCGGGGTGCCGGTCGTGAGGAAGCGCATGATCCCGCTGTCGCCAAGGGCATATTCCGGATGGCGGGCGAAATAGCGGTCCAGGGCATCGGCGACGGCGTCGGGCTGGCCGATCACCGGCGTGCCCTCGGGCAGGGCCTCAGCGAACAGGGAAGCGACAATGCCATAGTGGGTGCAGCCGAGGATGACCTTGTCCGGCCAGCGCCCGATGCGGCGGCGCAGGGCCTCGACGTGGTCGCGTACCGTGGTCCGCAGTTCGTCCTCGGCGACGCCCGCCTCGATCTGACCGGCCAGTCCCGGGCAGGGTTCGGTGAAGACGGCCAGATCCTCGCGGCGCTTGTCGATCTCGATCTCATAGACACGGCTTGAGGCCGTCGCCTGGGTGCAGAACAGGCCCAGCACCTCGACCGCCGACTTGCGCTCGTCGCGGAAGCGGTCATCGGTCTCGCGGGCATAGGTCCAGGGCAGGCCGGTGGCCGCCTCGATGGTCGGCACGATGATGCCCAGCACATTGACGGGCCGTCCGAAGGTGCGCGCCGCCTCGGGCACCCAGGTCTGCTGCAGGCGCCGCAGGGCAATGGCCGAGGCTGTATTGCAGGCCAGCACGACCACAGACGCCCCCTCGGCGAACAACCGTTCGCAGCCCGCGCGGGTCAGGTCGACGATCTCCTCGCCCTTCAGACCGCCATAGGGCGCGTGCTTCTGGTCTGCCAGATAGAGGAAATCCCGGCCGGGAAACCGGCGGGTCAGGGTGCGGTGGATGGTCAGGCCGCCCACCCCGGAATCAAACACACCAATGGCCATCAGGGCCCCTTCATCACGCGCGGGACGGGCCGGACCCGCCGACGTCCCTCATGCCCGGCCCCCCGGACCTGTGGCAAGCCCCGGAACGCAACGTCGCATCGGCCCGTCATCACCCCCCGTTCAGGTGACGGCGGGCACACCATGGCCTAAGGTGCCATCAACCCTCACCAACGGAGCCATTTTTCATGGACAGACGCCAGCTTCTCGCCGCAGGGGGCAGTATCTTTGCCCTCACCGGTTGCGCCAATATGGGTATGGACATGGGGGGCGGATCGCCCGCCGGCCTGAGCCCTGAAGCCCTTGCCCGTGACGCCGCCATTGCGCGGGCCGTCCTGCCGCAACAGACCCCGCGCGCCGAACTGCTGCAGACGTGGACCGGCCCCTATGAAGGCGTGCCGCCCTGGCCGTCGGTGACCGCCGACAAGATCAAGACCGCCATCGTCGAAGGCATTGAGCTGCAACGGGCCGAGATCACCGCCATCGCCGACAACCCCGAGCCGCCGACCTTTGCCAACACCATGGTGGCCATGCAGATGGCCGGCGAGCCGCTGGGCCGGGCGCTCAGCCTGTTCGGCGTGATGAGCTCCAACATCGGCTCGGCTGACTATCAGGCTGTGCAGCGCGAGGTGTCGCCGCTGCTGTCGGCCGCCGGCGATGAGACCACGTTCAACGCCAAACTGTTCGCGCGGATCAAGGCCGTGGCCGACGGCGCCCGCGCGGCGGGTCTGACGCCCGAGCAGACCCGGCTCGCTGAACGCAGCCGTGACAGCTTCGTGCGTAACGGGGCGGCTCTCGATGCCGCCGGCAAGGCCGAGCTGGGCCGCATCAACTCGGCTCTGTCCAGCGCCTTCACCCGCTTCGGTCAGGCCGTTGTGGCTGACGAGAACACCTGGACCGTGCTGACGGACGAATCCCAGACCGCGGGTCTGCCTGCGTCGAACAAGGCCGCGGCAGCAGCGGCGGCGCGCGCCCGGGACATCGAGGGCTGGGCCATCGTCAACACGCGCTCGAGCGTCGATCCCTATCTCAGCTTTGCCGACGATCGGGCCATGCGCGAACAGGTCTGGCGCAAATTCGTCAATCGCGGTGACAACGGCGGCGCCAACGACACCAACGCCACCATTGCCGAGATCGTAAAGCTGCGGGCCGAGCGCGCCCGCCTGCTGGGCTATGACCACCACGCCGAATGGCGGATGCAGGACACCATGGCCAAGACCCCCGAGGCGGCCATGGATCTGATGATGCGGGTCTGGGAACCAGCCAAGGCGCGCGTCGCCGAGGAGGTCGCGGACATGCGGGCCATCGCCGGTCACGACATCGAGCCGTGGGATTACCTGTACTATGCCGAGAAGGTCCGGAAGCAGAAGTACGACCTCGATCAGAACGAGCTGAAGCCCTATTTCGAACTGAACGCGGTCAAGCGCGGCGCCTTCTACATGGCCGAGCGCCTGTACGGTTACACCTTCACCCCGGTGCCCGCCGGATCGGTGCCGGTGTTCCATCCGGACGTCGAGGTGTTCGAGGTCAAGGACAAGGCCTCGGGCCGTCACATCGGCCTGTTCTATTCCGACGACTTTGCCCGTCCGGGCAAGCGGTCGGGCGCCTGGATGACCAGCTATCGTCTGGGCTGGGCCTATGACGGGGGCGGCAACCAGCTGGTCTCGAACAACAACAACTTCATCAAGGCCGAGGCCGGTCAGCCGCTGCTCATCTCGCTGGATGATGCCGCGACCCTGTTCCACGAGTTCGGCCACGCCCTGCACTATCTGTCCTACAAGGTGACCTACCCCTCGCTGGGCGGGACGCCGCGCGACTATGTGGAATATCCGTCCCAGGTCCACGAGCACTGGGTGCTGTCGCGCCCGATCCTCGACGGCTTCATGAAGCACGTCGAAACCGGCCAGCCCATGCCCCAGGCGCTGGTCGACAAGATCGAGGCGGCCGCCACCTTCAACCAGGGCTATGAGACGGTCAGCTATCTGTCGTCGGCCCTGGTCGACATGGACCTGCACACCCGCGCCAATCCGCCGACCGACATCGATGCCTTTGAGCGGGAAAGCCTGGCGCGCTTTGGCATGCCGGACGAGATCGTGATGCGGCACCGCCTGCCGCAGTTCAATCACCTGTTCACCTCGGACGCCTATTCAGCGGGCTATTATTCCTACCTCTGGTCGGAAGTGATGGACGCCGATACCTGGGCCTATTTCGAGCAGTCGGGAGACGTCTTCAACCCGGACATCGCCAGCCGCTACAAGGCGATCATCCTGGCCGAAGGCAATACGACGGACCGGGGCGAGGCCTACCGCCGCTTCCGCGGTCGCAATCCGGATGTCGCCGCCCTGCTGCGCGTGCGCGGCTTCCCGGTGAACTAGACACTGACGCTACCGCTCGCCGCGCGGCGGCTCGCTGCTTGAGCGCGATGAGCATGAGGATGTGGGGCCGGGGGAGTGATCCTCCGGCCCCTTTTCTGTCAGCCGCTGTTGCGCAGGCCGGCGGCAATGCCGTTGAGAGCGACGAGGATGCCCTCGCGCACGGCGGGGTCGTCGTCACCGGCCCGGCGGCGGCGGATCAGTTCGACCTGCACATGGTTGAGCGGCTCGATATAGGGCAGGCGCAGCTGGATCAGGCGTGCCAGTTCCGGCTGTCGCTCCAGCAGGCTGGTCTGGCCGGTCAGCCGCATGACGGCGTCATGGGTCAGCTGCCACTCGGCGGCGATCCGGCCGTGTATATCGTCCGCCAGAGCGCGATCGGGCACCAGACTGGCATAGCGGCGGGCCACCGCCATGTCCGACTTGGCCATGACCATCTCCATGTTCTGGATCAGGGTGGCGAGGAAGGGCCAGTCCCCGACCAGTCCCTTCAGGGTGTCGACCTCGGCATCCTGGAGACCGGCGACCGCCGAGCCGAACCCGTACCAGCCGGGCAGCATGACCCGCGACTGGCTCCAGCTGAACACCCACGGGATGGCCCGCAGGTCCTCGATCCGCGTCGAGGAACTGCGCGAGGCCGGGCGTGAGCCGATCTTCAGCTCGGACAACTCCGAGATCGGCGTCGCCGCGCGGAAATAGTCGATGAAACCGTCGGTCTCATAGACGAGGGCGCGGTAAGCCTGCATCGACGCCTCGCTGAGGCGCGAGATCAGGGCGCCGTGCCGTTCGGCCGGACCTTCCCCGCTTTCCTTGCGCAGCGAGGCCAGCACCACGCCGCTGGTCAGGGCATCCAGATTGCGTCGGGCCACGCCGGGCGCGCCGTATTTGTTGGCGATCACCTCGCCCTGTTCGGTGACGCGGATGCGGCCCTCGACCGTGCCGCGCGGCTGGGCCACGACCCCGGCAAAGCTGGAGCCGCCCCCCCGGCCGACGGCGCCACCCCGACCGTGGAACAGCTGCAGGCCGACGCCCGCCTCGCGCGCCACATCGCGCAGCGCCCGCGAGGCGTGGTTCAGCTCCCAGGTCGAGGTGAGGTAGGAGCCGTCCTTGTTGGAGTCGGAATAGCCGATCATCACCTCCTGCACCCCGCGCGCGCGGGCCAGCGCCAGCGGGGCGGGCTCGGCCATCAGGGCCTTGAGGGTGGCCGGGGCCGCCTGAAGGTCGGTGATGGTCTCGAACAGGGGCACGGCCTGGATCGGGCAGGTTTCCGGCGTCGCCGGGTCGAACAGGCCGACTTCCTTGAGAACCAGATAGACCTCCAGCAGGTCGGACGGGCTTTCGGTCTTGGAGACGATATAGGTCCGGATGGCGGACGGGCCGAAAGTGTCGATGGCGCGCGCCGCCGCCATCAGGATGCCACGCTCCTTGAGCGTCTCTTCGGCATAGTCGGAGGCGCCGGTCACGAACAGCGGGCGACGGCTGGCCAGTTCGGCCCGCAGCAGGGCCATGCGCCCGGCCTCGTCACGGACGTCATAGTCATCGGCGACACCTGCGACCCGGAACAGGTCGGCGACGACCCGCTCGTGCACATCGGCGTTCTGGCGCATGTCGATCACCGCCAGATGGAAGCCGAAGGCCTCGACCCGGTCGATCAGCCGCGACAGGGCATCGTCGGTGAAGGCCCGGGCATCAGCGGTCTGCAGGGCGTCGCGGAGCACTTTCAGATCGGCGATAAAGGGTTCGGGGCGGCCATAGGGTTCGGCGGCAAAGCCGGCCGGGCGCGGCGGCGGGGCGCCGACCTTGGCCCGATAGTCTGCCGCCAGTCGCGCATAGATCTGGGTCAGGGCCCGGCGAAAGGGTTCGCCCTCGCGGTGGGGCGAGGTATCGCCCGAGGCCGCCGACAGGGCGGTCAGTTCAGGGGTGGGCTCGACCAGTTCCTCGGACAGGCTGAGCTCGGCGCCCAGGGCGTGGACCGAGTCGAGATAGGCCCCGAGCGCCGCGCGCGTCTGGGTGCGGAAGGCGGCATCCATGACCGAGGCATCGACATTGGGATTGCCATCCCGGTCGCCACCGACCCAGCTGCCGACCGTCAGGAAGGGCTTGAGATCCGGGGCATCAAGCCGCTTGCGCCAGGCATTCAGATGCTCGGGCACCGCCTCGAGAAAGACCTGCTCGAGAAAGGAGACAACGGTGTCGATCTCGTCTTGCACCACCAGACCCGAGGTGCGGACCAGACGCGTGGCCCACAGCAGGAAGACCTGACGCCGCAGCGCCGGGCTGGGCCCCTGCCCCTCGCCGCGGCCGTCCAGCAGGGCCGACAGGGCGGCGATCCGGTCCAGCACGCTCTTGCGCCGGACCTCGGACGGGTGAGCGGTCAGCACCGGCGAGATCAGGCCGTGGGCGAGGATGTCGACCACGGCCTTGCGGTCCGCCCCGTTACCGGACAGCCAGGCCAGCGCGGCCTCCGGCGTGTCCGCACGATCATCGGCCTGGGCGCCCTGACCTTCCGCTTCGCGGGCGCGGCGGCGGGCTTCGCGGTCTTCGGCGACATTGGCCAGCAGGGAGAAGACGGCAAAGCCGTGGGTCAGACCGACCGCCTGGTCCGAGCTGAGCCCGGCCAGCAGGCGTTCCAGCTCCGACGCATCGCGGGTGTCGGCTCCGTCGCGGTGGTAGGCGACCGAGGCCCGCCGCACCGCCTCGATCCGGTCGTACAGATCCTGTCCGCCCGCCTCCCGGATGACGTCGCCCAGCACACTGCCCAGCAGGCGGACCTCCTCGCGCAGGCGGTCCGGGGTCGCGGGGTCGGCGGGCAGGGTGTCGGTCATGAAGTCTCCTTGAAGATCAACGATAGGCGTGCCCGGCCCCTGAAGGACAGGCGGCGCGCCCCTGCGTAACGGAATTTGTGCGGTTCCGTGCCCTGTGGCCCCGCGGAAGGCAGCCCGACTTGCCCTTTTCCCGGTTTTCCGCCATACACCGCCGCTTCCGGCGCTTGTGATCCTTGCGTCTCCACCCGCACGACCCCTCCCGCAGGCGAGGACGAGGCGGGCGAGCCCCCTCTGCCGACGTGATCGTCGCCAGAGGCGCAGTCTCATGGAGCGAGGGATTGTTCGGCGCCCTGACCGAGGAATCGAATGTTCGAGGCTCTGAACGAGCGACTGACAGGCGTCTTTGACCGGATCACCGGTCGCGGCGCCCTGTCCGAAAAGGACATTGCCGAGGCGATGCGCGAGGTGCGCGTGGCCCTGCTGGAGGCCGACGTCGCCCTGCCGGTGGTCAAGGACTTCATCGCCTTCGCCAGCGAAAAGGCCAAGGGCGAAGAGGTCATCCGGTCCGTCAAGCCGGCCGATCAGGTGGTCAAGATCGTCTATGACGGCCTGATCGAAATGCTGGGCGGCGAAGAGCCCGTCGGCATCAATCTGAACGCCACCCCGCCCGCCGTAATCCTGATGGCCGGCCTGCAGGGCTCGGGCAAGACCACCAGCTCGGCCAAGCTGGCGCTGCGCCTGACGAAATTCGATCGCAAGAAGGTCATGATGGCCTCGCTGGACACGCGTCGTCCGGCCGCCATGGAACAGCTGGCCAAGCTGGGCGAGCAGATCGAGGTCGCCACCCTGCCGATCGTGACGGGCGAGAGCGCGGTCCAGATCACCCGCCGGGCCCTGCAATCCGCGAAGCTGCAGGGCTTTGACGTCCTGATCCTTGATACCGCCGGCCGCATCACCCTCGACGAGGGGCTGATGAATGAGGTGGCCGAGGTCGCGGCAGTTTCCAAGCCGGTCGAAACCCTGCTGGTCGCCGACAGCCTGACGGGTCAGGATGCGGTGCGCACGGCCAAGGCCTTCCACGAGCGGCTGCCGCTGACCGGTCTGGTGCTGACCCGCGCCGATGGCGACGGGCGCGGCGGGGCCATGCTGTCGATGCGGGCCGTCACCGGCCTGCCGATCAAATACATCGGCGCCGGCGAAAAGGTCGACGCGCTGGACGTGTTCGATGCCCGCCGCGTGGCCGGTCGCATCCTCGGTCAGGGCGATATCGTCGCCCTGGTCGAAAAGGCCAGTCAGGACCTCGACCAGTCCAAGGCCGAGGCCATGGCCAAAAAGCTGGCCAAGGGCAAGTTCGACCTGGACGACCTCGCGGCCCAGCTGCAGCAGATGAAGAAGATGGGCGGCCTGCAAGGCATCATGGGCATGCTGCCCGGCGTGGCCAAGATGAAGGCCCAGATGGCCGATACCGGCGTCGACGACCGGATGATCGCCCGCCAGGAAGCCATCCTCAGCTCGATGACGAAAACCGAGCGCAAGAAGCCGGACCTGCTGAACGCCAGCCGCAAGAAGCGCATCGCCGCCGGCGCCGGCGTCGAGGTCCAGGACATCAACCGCCTGCTGAAACAGCACCGCCAGATGGCCGATATGGTCAAGTCGCTGGCGCGCGGCGGTCCCAAGAAGATGCAGCAGATGGCCGCCATGATGGGCGGTCTCGGCGGCGGACCCGGCCAGCCCGACATGGCCCGGCTGAAGGCCATGGGGGGCGGCAAGATGGCTGAGCCCTCGGCCGATGAAATGAAGGCCATCCAGGACCGGCTGTCCGGTCTGGGTGGCGGCATGCCCCCCGGTGGACTGCCCGGCCTGCCCGGTCTTCCCACCAAGAAATCCTGACCCTTTTCCCTAAAGAAAGAGACTGAAAATGCTGAAGATTCGTCTGTCGCGTGGCGGCACCAAGAAGCGCCCCTACTATCACATCGTGATCGCCGACAGCCATTCGCCCCGCGATGGCAAATTCATCGAGCGCGTCGGCACCTATAACCCGATGCTGCCCAAGGACGGCGACAAGCCGCGCGTGACGCTGAAGGCCGACCGCATCTCGGAATGGCTGGGCAAGGGCGCCCAGCCGACCGACCGCGTCGCCCGCTTCATCAGCCAGAGCGAGGACGAAGCCCTGGTCGGCAAGGTCAAGTGGACCCAGTCGAACAACCCGAACAAGGCCCAGCCCGGCAAGAAGGCCCAGGAACGCGCCGCCGAGCGCGCCCAGCGCGAAGCCGACCGTCTGGAAGCCGAAGCCGCTGCCAAGGTCGAGGCTGCCGAAGCCGCTGCCCGCGCCAAGGAAGAGGCCGAAGCCGCCAAGAACGCTCCCGCCGAGGAAGCGCCTGCCGAGGAAGCTCCGGCTGCCGAGGCTCCGGCTGAAGAGGCTCCCGCTGAGGAAGCTGCTTCGGAAGAAGCCCCCGCCGAAGAGGCCGCGGCTGAAGACAAGACCGAGGCCTGAGCCTCATCCGCTCACCCCGGCGCTGCCGGGATGCAGAGACAGGAAGGCGGTGTCCGCGAGCGGGCACCGCTTTTTTGTTGGGCGCGGGCAGCGTAAGGGTCCGGATCCCGGCATGCGCCGGGAAAACCGGGCGCCGGGACAATCGGAGAATGGTGTGAGCGACGACAGACTGATCCTGGTGGCCCAGGTGGGCGGATCGTTCGGCGTGCGGGGCGAGGTGCGGATCACCACCTTCACCGCCGAGCCCATGACCCTGCTCGACTACCGCACCCTGTTGCGCGCCGACGGCTCGACCGGCCTGACCCTGACCACCGCACGCCCGGACAAGAAGGGCGTCGTCGCCCGCGCCGCCGAGGTTGCGACCAAGGAGGACGCCGATGCCCTGCGCGGCCTGAAGCTGTTCATTCCGCGCGATCGCCTGCCCCCGCCCGAAGAGGACGAATTCTATCTGGCCGATCTGATCGGCCTCGAGGCCCGCGATGCGGCCGATACGGTGATCGGGACGGTCCGGGCGGTGCAGAATTTCGGCGCCGACGACATGCTGGAGATCACTCCGGCCGGCGGCGGCCAGACCTGGTACCTGCCCTTCACCCGCGAGGCCGTGCCGGAGATCCACTCCGCCGAAAGCTGGCTACGCGCGCTCAGGCCCGCCGAGGTGGGTGAGCGAGAGCCGGACTGAGGCTCAACTGCTGGCGTTAAGCCTTACGGGCAGTACGCAGGCTTTCGAGCTGTCTGGCAGGAAATGCGATGCCCCAGCGCTTTTCGTAGTCGGCCTCCCCCAGTTCAAAGTGTATCCGGTCTGCCTCTCTGGGCACGGCTCGAGCGAAAGAGTCGGCAGCCATGACGGCGGAGAAGCGCTCGACGCCCGGATCAGATGCCGAGGATCGGTAGATGTCCGGAAACTGGAGTATTCGTAAGCGCACTTCGTCTACCGCATCACGGTCGAGCACCCAACGTGTTTCCATAGGCTCGCCGTCGAAGCTGAACCTGCAACTGTCAGCTCTCCGCAAGAGATCCACTGCTGCGCGGATCATATCGCCCAAAGCGTCGGTCAAGTTGCTGACGCCGTTGGTTTCGAACGAGTGATTCCCATAAGAGACGACGACGCTGGCCCAGCCGTGGTCCTCTATGTCGAGCCGGATTCGAAAGCTCGCCGCCAAGGCTACTCCTCGGCGTCGCCGAGGCCCATCATGTGGAAGCCGGCGTCGACGTGGACGACTTCGCCCGTGGTCGAGAAGCCGAGGTCCGAGCACAGCCACAGGGCGGCGCCGGCGACGCCTTCCATCGAGGTGTCTTCCTTCATGGCCGACATGGCTCGGCCCTGCGAGATCATGCCGCGACCGCCCGAGATGCCGGCCAGTGACAAGGTGCGCATGGCGCCGGCCGAGATGGCGTTGACGCGGATGCCCTTCGGCCCGAGGTCGCGGGCGATGTAACGGGTCGCGGCCTCCAGCCCGGCCTTGGCCACGCCCATGGTGTTGTAGTTGGGGATGGCCCGCTCGGCGCCGAGATAGGTCATGGTGACCATGGCGCCGCCGTTCGGCATCAATTTCGCCGCCCGCTTCGCCACATCGACGAAGCTGAACACCGAGATATTCATGGCCAGCAGGAAGCTGTCGCGCGTGGTGTTGTCGACGAAGCTGCCCTGCAGCTCATTCTTGTTGGCGAAGGCCACCGAATGGACCACGAAGTCGATCGTGCCGAAGGTCTTTTCCAGCTCGGCAAAGGCCGCATCCATCGAGGCGTCGTCGGTGACGTCGGCCTGGACGATCAGCCTGGCGCCGACGCTTTCGGCCAGCGGGCGCACCCGGCGCTCAAGGCTTTCGCCCAGATAGGTAAAGGCCAGTTCGGCGCCCTGGGCGGCCAGCTGCTGGGCGATGCCCCAGGCGATGGAATTGGCATTGGCGACGCCGAGGATCAGGCCCTTCTTGCCCTTCATCAGGTCGCCGGTGGGGAAGGTCCAGCCGCTGTCGGAAGCCATGGTCATCTCCTCGGAAATCAGGGCGGGAGGGTTAGCAGGGCCTCCGCCGGGGGGAAAGGCTCAATGCGTCGTCCGCCAGCGCCGCAGCCGCTCAAGCAGGGGGGTGGCCGTCACCCCGTGGATGACGATCGAGGCCAGGATGACAAAGCCCAGAATGGCCCACAGCCGCTCGCTGGAGCCGAACTCGCCGTGGTTGATGCCATAGGCGACATAGTAGACCGAGCCGATCCCGCGGATGCCCAGAAAGGCCATCAGCAGCCGGTCGCGCACGGCATGGGGGGATCCGATCATGGAAATCATCCCGGCGACGGGCCGCACGATCAGCAGGATGGCCAGGCCGATGGCGGCATCTGTCCAGGTCAGCGAGGAGAGCAGGCCGTTTGCCAGCGCCCCGCCGAACAGGACCAGCAGCAGCATGATCAGCAGGCGTTCGAACTGGTCGGCGAAATGGTGCATTTCCTTGTGGAAGTCATTGTCGCGCTCCCAGGCCCGGATCGTCACCCCGCAGACAAAGACCGCGAGGAAGCCATAGCCATGCGCCACCTCGGCCACGGCATAGGCAATGAAGGTCGCCGCCAGCGCCACGAGACCGTCGCCGAGGCGCGACAGCCCGGCCTTTTCGCTGGCGAAGATCAGCCAGCCCAGCCCCTTGCCGACCAGCCAGCCGATCCCGGCGCCCGCCAGCAGCTTCCAGAACACCTTGACGGTGACCCAGTCCGTCCACCCCGCCGTGGTGGCCAGCCCGCCGACCGAAGCCAGAATGGCCAGATGCACGAAGGGAAAGGCGAGAGAGTCGTTCAGGCCGGCTTCGGAGGTCAGGCCAAAGCGCACCTCGTCGTCGTCGCCGGACTTGGGCGGCCCGACCTGGACATCGGCGGCCAGCACCGGATCTGTCGGGGCAAGCGAAGCCCCCAGCAGCAGGGCCATGGCCAGCGAAAAGCCAAGGCCGTACATGCCCAGCGCCATGACGCCGAGGATGGTCAAGGGCATGGCCACCGCCAGCAGGCGCCAGGTCGACCCCCAGGACCGCCATCCCACCTTCCGGTCCAGCTTCAGACCAGCCCCCATCAGGCTGATGATGACCACCACCTCGGTCATGCGTTCGGTGACCGTGTCCCAGGTGCGCGGGTCGGGGTTGAAGCCCAGCCAGCCCAAGCTGAAGACCGCCACACCCAGCAGGACGCAGAGGATAGCCAGCGTGAGGGGCGTCTTCCTGAGGCCCACCGGGGCCCAGGACACCATCAGCACGACCGCGCCGAGGCCGAGCAGGAACAGAATGTAGGGATCAGGCGGCGCCAGGGGGAATCTCCGGATGAGCGCGACGGGTCGTCAGGTTTGCAGTATTGGCCGCTTCGCGCGCTCTCCGCTAGAGTTCGGTCAGGAGGGCCGGTGGCCCGCTACAGAAGGCCCCAGCGTCATGCGCGTTCCCTTGCTGACTGCATTTGGCATCCTGGGTGTGGCCCTGCCGGCTGCGGGGGCGGCCGCCCCGCCCCGCCTGCCCATCGCCATTGAGGTGCTGGCCCTCGACAGCGCCACCTACGAACAGGGCCGTTACGTCGAGCGCCTGGTGGAGCGGGCGGGCGAACCGTCAGCGTGGTTCGAGTATCAGCCCTCGCGGTTCGCGCCGGAAAGCCTTGAGAACTGCATGGACAGTTCGATCAGCGGGGCCGAGGTCTGTGTCCGCTACCAGATCGCCGAACAGGAGCTGAAACAGGTCCGCCCGGTCCACGTCGTCGTCCTGATCGCGCCGGGCGAGGGGAATACGGCCCGGGCCCGCTGCATCGGCATTGGCGGACAGCCCCGCTCTGACGAGCGGCAAACGGCGGCGTTGGATCCCGGCTCGGTACTCCATGCGGGCACAGCGCGGTTCAACGAAGACCTGAATGCCCTCGCCGGATGCATCACCGCAGCGGGCGCCGAAAGCGGCTGGTAGCCGGTCAGACCTTCGACAGGATCAGGGTCCCGTTGGTGCCGCCGAATCCGAACGAGTTGGACATGACGTGGGTCAGGTCGCCGTCGTGCCGCTGGCGCAGGATGGGCATGCCCTCGAACTCGGGGTCGAGATTCTCGATATGGGCGCTCTCGGCGGCAAAGCCGTTCTGCATCATCAGCAGGCAGTAGATGGCCTCCTGCGCACCGGCCGCGCCGAGGCTGTGGCCGGTCAGGGACTTGGTCGAGGAGATCATCGGCAGATTGTCGCCGAAGACATTGCGCACCGCGCCCATTTCCTTGGAGTCGCCGACGGGCGTCGAGGTGCCGTGCGGATTCAGGTAATCGATGCGCGGATTGCCGGCCATCTCCAGCGCGATCTTCATGCAGCGTTCGGCGCCCTCGCCGGACGGGGCGACCATGTCGTACCCATCGGAATTGGCCCCATAGCCGGTGACTTCGGCGAGGATGGTCGCGCCGCGCGCCTTCGCGCGCTCATACTCTTCCAGAACGACGATGCCGGCCCCGCCCGCAATGACAAAGCCGTCGCGGGCCGCGTCATAGGCGCGGGAAGCCACCGAAGGCGTGTCGTTGAAGTTTGACGACATGGCGCCCATGGCGTCGAACAGGTTCGACATGGACCAGTGAATGTCCTCGCAGCCCCCGGCGAAGACCACATCCTGCTTGCCCCAGGCGATCTGTTCGGCGGCGGCCCCGATGCAGTGGGCGCTGGTCGCACAGGCCGAGCTGATCGAATAGTTGATGCCCTTCATCTGGAACCAGGTCGCCAGCACAGCCGAGGGCCCGGAGGCCATGGCCTTGGGTACGGCGAACGGCCCGATCCGCTTGGGCGCGCCCTTGTCGATGGTGATCTGGGCGGCTTCAAGGATGACCCGGGTCGAGGGCCCGCCCTCGCCGACGATCAGGCCGATCCGCTCGTCCTTGATCTCGTCCGGGGTCATCCCGCTGGAGGCGAGCGCCTCCTCGAACGCGATGTGGGCCCAGGCCGTGCCGTCCGCCAGAAACCGCGAGGCGCGGCGATCGACCAGTTCGGTCCAGTCGCCGATCTTCGGGGGCGCCCAGACCTGGCTGCGAAATCCGTGGGCGGTATGATCCGGGGCGGCGACGACGCCCGAGCGGGCGTGTTTCAATGAGTCGGTAACGGCGGCGGCGCCGGTCCCGATCGATGAGACAATCCCCAATCCTGTAACTACGACGCGCCGCATTCTGTTTTCCTGATCCTGTCCGTTAATCCGCCGCGTAATCCGCGATCCTTCCGGCATATTCTGTGGGGTGGTGACCCCGATTATTCGGCCTTGCTGCCCTGGCCACCGAACAGGCCAACCCGCATATCCGTGGCCGTATAGATAGGCACGCCATCGGCTTCGAGAACCCCGTCGGCGATGCCCATGACCAAGCGGCGGTTGATGACCCGCTTCAGGTCAATCTTGTAAACGACCTTCTTGACGTCCGGCTGCACCTGGCCCGTGAATTTGACCTCGCCGACGCCCAGCGCTCGCCCTTTGCCGGGGCCGCCGATCCAGCCGAGGTAGAAGCCAACCAGCTGCCACATGGCGTCCAGACCCAGACAGCCGGGCATGACCGGGTCGCCGATGAAATGGCATTTGAAGAACCAGAGGTCGGGATTCACATCCAGTTCGGCCTCGACATAGCCCTTGCCGTGCACGCCGCCGTCATCGTTGATCCGGGTGATGCGGTCGAACATGAGCATGGGCGGCGCGGGCAGCTGGGCATTGCCCGGCCCGAAAAGCTCGCCCCGGCCCGAGGCGAGCAGGGCCTCATAGTCATAGGAAGACGGGCGTTCTGACTGGCTCAAGAGGGCCTCCGTATGCTGAGCGGCGGGCGTGGCACGTGAAATCGCCCCGGTCAACCGGCAAGGGTTCCGCAACAGCGGTCAGCGCGGGCGGGGCGCCGGCCCGGCGGGGCGGTTGGCTTCGCAGAGGGGAGAGGCCTGGGTGCCGAACACGGCAGCCTCGCGCACCCAGCCCCGCACGCGGCCCGCGCGGACCTCGCACCAGCCGTCCTCGCAATCGGTGATCGGAACCAGGGCATGGGCCGACAGTCGGGCGCGAATGCCCGCGTCATCGCGGCGCGCGGACCGCACCTCGATCGCCGCATCCCCCCGGTTCAGCACCGTCCGGCGGCCCGAGGTGGTGCTGCGATGAACCCACACCAGAGACCCCTCCGGATCGCAGATCTTGCGCCATTCAAAGGTCTCGGCCACCACCTGTACCGGCAGGCCGGCGACCTGATAGGTCCACAGAATCTGGTGATCCAGTCCGGGGCCCTTGCGGGCATGGACCTCGTCGGCCTTGAGCGTGATCCAGCGGGGCACGGGATAGCTGCTGGGCGTCGGTCGCCCGTCGGGCCGCGCGGCCTGTCCAGCCAGCATCACAAGCAGGCCAAGCGCGGCCGCCGTGACGCCCGCGACGCGGCGCCCCCTTTGGCCTCGGGTCAGGGGGCTGCTAGACACCCTTTCCATTCCGCTTCGATCCTCCAGTTCCAAAGTCCCCGCCAATGTCGAGCCGCAGACTTAAGGTCGTGTTAACCAGACGCCTGCCGGACGCGGTCGAAACGCGCATGCGCGAGCTGTTCGATGCCGAGCTGAACCTGAAGGACGAACCATTCAGCCGCGCGGCGCTGGAAGATGCGGTTGGCCGGGCCGAGGTTCTGGTGCCGACCATCACCGACCGGATCGATGCCGATCTGCTGTCGAAATCCGGTGAGCAGTTGAAGATGATCGCCAGTTTCGGGGCGGGCGTGGATCACATCGATGTCGAGGCGGCGGTCGGGCGCGGGCTGATCGTGACCAATACCCCGGGGGTCCTGACCGAGGATACCGCCGATCTGGCCACGGGATTGATCCTGGCGGTCAGCCGGCGGCTGGTCGAGGGGGCAGGCGTTGTTCAGAAAGGGGAATTCTCGGGCTGGACCCCGACCTGGATGTGCGGGCGCAAGCTGTGGGGCAAGCGGCTGGGCATCGTCGGCATGGGCCGGATCGGCCAGGCACTGGCCCGGCGTGCGCGCGCCTTTGGCATGCAGGTACACTATCACAACCGCAAGCCGCTGAGCCCGATGATCGTAGAGGATCTCCAGGCCACCTGGTGGGACGACCTCGACGCCATGCTGCCCCGCATGGACATTATTTCCCTGAATTGTCCGGCGACGCGCGAGACGCATCATCTGATGGACGCACGACGGCTGGCCCTGCTGGCGCCGCACGCGATCCTGATCAATACGGCGCGGGGCGAGCTGATCGACGAGGCGGCGCTGGCGGAGGCGGTCGGGCAGCGCGCTCTGGGGGGCGTCGGCCTTGACGTGTTCGAACAGGAGCCGGCGGTTCACCCCGGCCTGCTGAACCGGCCCGAAGTCGTTCTGATGCCGCATCTGGGCTCGGCCACGCTGGAGTCGCGTCAGGACATGGGCGACCGGGTGATCGCCAACATCATGACGTTCCAGAATGGCCACAGGCCCCCCGACCGCGTCATCCCGGCGATGCTGTAGCGCTTGACGGGTTCCGGCCCCCGTGGTCGATTTCCCCGAGTTGTGTCGGGGGGAAATCGATGACATCCAGAGACGTGAAGACCCTCGCGGTCGTGTCGCGGCGTGCGCTGCTGACCATGGCCGCAGGCTTCGGCGGGGCGGCGACCATGGGCCTGCGTCCCGACATCGCCCGCGCGCGCACCACCCCCTATCCGGTCGAGGCCTTCTTCACGACCGCCCGTACACGCGCGGCGACCCTGTCACCCGGTGGCGATCTGATCGCGGTCCTCGACCAGTTGGGGACCGAGGACGAGCCGCACGGCGTCATCGACGTGCTGGACGCGAACGACCCTGAAGGCACGCGCAAGCGTATCGATCTGGGCGCCACCCGGGTCGAGAGCCTGGAATGGGCCAATGACGAGCATCTGCTGGTACGGGTGGCCGTGACGATCACCGTGGGCCCGCGCGCCGTCACCGGTTCCAACCGGCGAACCACCGCGCAGGAGGTGACTTCGAAGCGCCTGATGTCGGTCAGCGCCGTCACGGGCGAGATGGCGGTCATGTTCCAGGACGACCGGCGACGCCTGCGCGCCTCGCGGGATCTGGGCAGTGTGGTGGACCTGCTGCGCAATGACCCCGACCACGTCCTGATGGCGGCTTGGGAACGGGACGGCGTCCTCGGCCTGCACAAGGTCAATGTGGCGTCGGGATCGGCGGACCGCCTCGAACGCGGCAGTTCAGGCACGATCGGCTGGGAGACCCAGGGCGGCGTACCGGTGATCCGATATGACATCAATCCACGCGGGACGGTGCTGACCATCTCGGGCCGTGCGCCAGGCAGCAGTTCGTGGCGGGCCATCCGCCGCAACCGCATCGGCGACCTGCCGGAATTCAGCTGGGTCGGCGAGACGGAGACGCCCGGCACCATTCTGGTCACCGCCCGGGCCGAGGGCGAGGACACCATGGTTGTCCGGGAAATGAACCTCGAGACCTTTGCCATGGGCGCCGGCCTCGCCCACCGCCCCGGCCGCGATGTCATGCACGGGGTTGTCGATGCCGCCGGGCGGTATGTGGGGGCCGCCTATTATGGCGAGCGGCTGGAGTATGAGTTTGCCGACGCCGCCCTCGGCGCGCACCATCGTGCGCTCAACGCCTTCATGGACAACGACTGCGACGTCTATCTCAATGACCTGAGCCGCGACCATAACCGGATGGTGGTCGGGGTCACCGGCCCGCGCGAGCCGGGCGCCTGGTATTTCTATGACCGCGAAGCCCGGGCGGTAGTCAGTCTGGGGGCCGTCCGGCCGCTGGATTTTGACCGGCTTGGCCTGACCGATATCCTGTCCGTGACGACGCGCGACGGCGCCAGCATCGAGGCCTATCTGACGGCACCGCCGGGAGGTCAGCCGGGGCCTCTGGTCGTCCTGCCGCACGGCGGGCCCGAGGTCCGCGACCTCAGAACATGGGACCGGCAGGTGCAGGTGCTGGCGGCCCAGGGCTGGTGGGTTCTGCGGCCCAATTTCCGGGGATCGGGCGGATACGGAATGGCCTTTGCCCGCGAGGGCTGGACCCGCTGGGGCGACCGGATGCAGGAAGACGTCGAGGACGCCATCGATCAGGCCATTGCTCTCAAGGGTCTGGATGCTGGCCGGGTGGCCATCATGGGCACCAGCTACGGCGGCTATGCGGCCCTGATGGGGGCGGTGCGGCGCCCGGACCTCTACAAGGCGGCGATCGCCATCTGCGGCGTAGCCGATCTGCCGGAGATGCTGGACTGGGAGCGACGCGAGGACGACACGCCGGACCGACAGGTCTACAACTTCTGGGTCCAGCGGATCGGCGATCCGGCGACCATGGGCCCGCAGCTCGTGGCAGCGTCCCCCAGCCGGCGGGCGGCGGAGATCACCTGTCCGGTGCTGCTGGTGCACGGCGTGGACGACCCGGTCGTGCCGGTGATCGAATCCCGACGCATGAACGAGGCCCTGAAGCAGGCCGGAAAGAGGGTGGAGCTGGTCGAGGTCGAGGACGCCGGCCACGCCGACTGGCCGTCTGAGAAGGAGCAGGAATTGCTGGAACGCTATATTGCCCTGCTTAAGCAGGCGTTCGCCTGATCGTCAGCCGCAGACGGGACAGGCCGGGTCGGCGGCGATCCGCGCGGTGCGGGACTGGCCGGTCAGGGCGTCGTGAATCCAGAGTCGGCCGGTCAGGGAATCGCCGGCGCCGGTCAGTCGCTTGATGGTTTCCAGCGCCACCAGACTGCCGATCAGACCGGCGAGCGCGCCGATCACCCCGACGCGGGCGCAGGTCTCGGCATCGGGCGGGATGTCTGGCACCAGACAGCGATAGCAGGGCCGACCCTCGAATACGGCGACCTGACCGCTCCAGGCGCCCAGTGCGCCCGACACCAACGGCACACCGGCCCGTATGCAGGCGGCGTTGACCGCCATCCGCGTCCCGAAGTCGTCGGTGCCGTCGATGACCAGATCCCATCCGGCGACGCGTTGCGAGGCCGTGTCGGGCGACAGGCGTTCCGCAAAGGTCCGGACCTCGACATGGGGATTGAGGGCGGTCAGCCGCCGGGCCGACACCTCGACCTTGGATTGCTCCGCGTCCGCAGTGTCGAACTGGATCTGCCGCTGCAGGTTCGACAGGGAGACGCTGTCGTCATCGACGAGGCCCAGCGTGCCGACGCCGGCGGCCGCGAGGTAGAGGGCGGCCGGACCGCCGACCCCGCCCATGCCGACGATCAGCACCCGGGCCGACTTCAGCCGCTGCTGGCCGGGCCCGCCGACATCGGCCAGCACCAGATGGCGGGCATAGCGTTCGATCTCGTCTTCGGAAAAGGTCACGGCGCTGTTCTAGGACGCGGAAGGCAGCGAGGCGACCCGGATTGTTCGCCTAGCCGTCGGTACCGGTCCGCGCGGCTTCGGGCGTATCGTCCCCCCGGGCGCATTGGGCCAAAAGGTCCTCGGCCCGATCGACCGGAACGCGACCTTCAGCGAGGGCCACAAGGTCCAGCGCCGTCGACCATGTCGCGAAATGGCAGTGCGCCATGGGCGCGTCGAACAGGCGGTCGGCCACCGGACGGTCGGCGAGGATAGACAGATTGGCGTGGCGGGGGTCCGTCCGGAGGCGTCCCAACAGGCGATCAACGTCAGACCGCGAGCCTTCGATGACCTGAACGATCCGTCCGGCGTCGATGGCGATGGCACCCGTCAGATGATCGCGACGGTTGTTAACCTCGGACACACCCAGAACCTGGGCGACCGAAAGAAGGCTGGTACCGAGCGAGCCCATGGCCTCGCTCACATAGGTGATGCGATGGAGCATTGTTCTGCCTGAATGGGGAGAATAGCGAGGAACGAGACGCTACACGGAATTGAATTCTAATGTAACGGTTTACAGCGGCAAGAATATGGCCGTCATTAGTCTGTTACATTTCAGAACCTTGAGCTTGCAGACGCTCAATCGCGGCCCCATTTGGGCAGAATGAGCCACTCAGAGCCCCCCTCCGCCTCACCGTCCGGCCCCGGCTGGCACGGCACCACCATCCTCGCGGTCCGCAAGGCCGGCACGACCGTTCTCGCCGGCGACGGCCAGGTTTCTATGGGCCCCACCATCGTCAAGGGCGCCGCGCGCAAGGTGCGAACCCTGGCGGGCGGTCGGGTCATCGCGGGGTTTGCCGGCGCCACTGCCGACGCCTTCACCTTGCTGGAGCGGCTGGAGGCCAAGCTGGAGCAATATCCGGATCAGCTGGCGCGCGCCTGTGTCGATCTGGCCAAGGACTGGCGTACTGACCGCTATCTCAGGCGGCTGGAAGCCATGCTGCTGGTCGCCGACAAGACCTCGATCTTCACCGTCACCGGGGTCGGCGACGTGCTGGAGCCCGAGCATGGGGTGGCGGCCGTAGGGTCTGGCGGCAATTTCGCCCTGTCGGCGGCCCGGGCCCTGATCGAGAACACCGAGCTGGACGCCGAAGAGGTCGCCCGCAAGGCCATGGCCATCGCCGCCGAGGTCTGTGTCTACACCAACGGCAACCTGACTGTTGAGCGGCTGGACCGCTGACGCCCCCTCGTTTCCGACCCCCTGTTTGACTATCTGCGAGCCCATGACTGACCTTTCTCCCCGCGAAATCGTCTCCGAGCTGGACCGCTTCATTGTCGGCCAGGCCGATGCCAAGCGCGCCGTGGCGCTGGCCCTGCGCAACCGCTGGCGCCGCAAGCGCGTGCCGGATGACCTGCGTGACGAGGTGACGCCCAAGAACATCCTGATGATCGGGCCGACCGGCGTGGGCAAGACCGAGATCGCGCGGCGCCTGGCCAAGCTGACCGGGTCGCCCTTCCTGAAGGTCGAGGCGACCAAATTCACCGAGGTCGGCTATGTCGGACGGGACGTGGACCAGATCCTGCGCGATCTGGTCGAGGCGGCGCTGATCATCGTCCGGGATCGCCGCCGGGACGAGGTGCGTGCCCAGGCCGAGCGCGCCGCCGAGGACCGGATCCTCGATGCCCTGGTCGGGGCGGGCGCGCAAAAGACCACCCGCGACGCCTTCCGCACCCGGCTGCGCAAGGGCGAGCTGGACGACAAGGAGATCGATCTGGCGCTGGCCGACACGGCCTCGCCCATGCCGGGGATGGACCTGCCGGGCATGGGGCCGGGCGGCAATGTCGGCATGATCAATCTGACCGAGATGCTTGGCAAGATGAGCGGGCCCCGGACCAAGACCGTGAGGCTGTCGGTCAAGGCGGCCCATGCGCCGCTGATCGCCGAGGAGTCGGACAAGCTGCTGGATACCGACAGTCTGGCGCGCGAGGCCGTGCAGCTGGCCGAGACCGAAGGCATCGTCTTCATAGACGAGATCGACAAGGTGGCCGCGCGGCAGGACCGGGGCGGGTCCGACGTCAGCCGTGAAGGCGTTCAGCGCGACCTGCTGCCCCTGATCGAGGGCACGACGGTGGCCACGCGCTACGGCCCGGTGAAATCCGACCATGTGCTGTTCGTGGCCTCGGGCGCGTTTCACGTGTCCAAGCCCAGCGACCTGCTGCCCGAGCTTCAGGGGCGGCTGCCGATCCGGGTCGAGCTGAAGGCCCTGACGCGGGATGACTTCAAACGCATCCTGACGGAGCCCGAGGCCAATCTGATCCGCCAGAACCAGGCCCTGCTGGCGACCGAGGACGTGACCCTGGAGTTCACGGACGACGCCATTGAGGCGCTGGCCGATGCCGCCGTCGCGGCCAATGGCGCCATCGAGAATATCGGGGCGCGGCGCCTTATCACCGTGGTCGAACGCGTCCTGGAAGAGACCAGCTACAAGGCCGCAGACCTGTCGGGACAGACAATCCGCTTTGACGCCGACGCGGTACGCGAGCGGCTGGGCGACCTGACCGGGGACAGCGATCTGAGCCGTTACATCCTGTAGCGCTGCCGGATCCGGCCTGTGGCGCAACTGCCGCAGGCGGGATTCTTGTCACCGGGGATGGAGCGGATTCAGGGTCGAGTCATTTCACTGCCCTAGTGTCGGACACACTGACTGTCTCGACGCGTCTTCTTTCACGGCCTGAAGAAAGCACGGCCCATGACCCGGACACTGCCCGCCCTGATCCGCCGCCTGATGCAGCCCGATGAGCTGGACATGGCCGAGCACTATGAGACGCGCGGCGAACGTCTGGCCGATCTGTGGGTGCATCTGGTGGGTCTGGGGCTGGCGGGCATCGGCGGCATTGTGCTGGCTGTCATGTCGTCGTTCTCGGCGGCGGGCGCGGGCCTGATCATCGCGACCGCCGTATATGCCCTGTGCCTGATCGCCATGCTGACGGCCTCGACCGTCTATAATCTGACCCACCCGGGTCCGGCCCGGCCGCTGCTGCGGCGGCTGGACGAGGCGGCCATCTTCCTGATGATCGCGGGCAGCTATACGCCCTTCACCACCCAAAGGTTCGAAGGCGCCTGGTCGACAGGCTTTACCCTGCTGATCTGGGGGCTGGCGCTGGCGGGCGTGGCCGCCAAGCTGGTGCTGCCGCGCCTGTCCGATGCGATCTGGAGCACCGTCTATGTGATCTTCGGCTGGCTGGCCGTGCTGGCGCTGAAGCCCATGCTGGACACGGTGCATCCCGCAGCCCTGACGCTGCTGGTGATCGGCGGTCTGGTCTATACCTCCGGCGTATTCGTCTTCATCAGCCCCAAGGTGAAGTTCCGGCGGGCCATCTGGCACGGATTTGTGGTCGCCGGCGCCGGCGTGCACTGGGCCGCCGTTCTGGTCGGGGTGGTGCTGGCCCCCGCCACCTGAGCCCCGAACGGTCGAGGCTGGCGTAAAGCCCCGGGCCGGGCGATAGTGCACCCGGTTTCACCACAAGGACATCAGCGTGACGGATGCCAAGCCCGGTGGCGACACGGTCGTCATCAAGAAGTATGCAAACCGGCGGCTCTACAATACCGCCACCTCCTCGTATGTGACGCTCGACGATCTGGCCACCATGGTGCGCGAGGGGGTCGACTTCGTCGTCTATGACGCCAAGACCAATGACGATCTGACGCGGACCATCCTGACGCAGATCATCTTTGAGGAAGAAAGCCGGGGCGAGGCCCTGCTGCCCGTGCAATTCCTGCGGCGGCTGATCGGATTTTATGGCGGCCAGATGCAGGGCGTTCTGCCCAGCTATCTGGAGATGTCGCTGGACTCCTTCTCAAAGCAGCAAGAGCAATTCCGGACCCAGTTGAACCGGGCGTTCGGCACCGGCGCCGGGGCCGGGCTGATGGAAGACGCCGTCCGCCAGAATATGGTGATGTTCCAGAAAGCCATGACCCTGTTCCCCGGCTTCAACGCCTATGCGCGCGCCGGATCGACCGAAGAGACCCCCGAGGCGGCCGAAGCCCCGCCCCGACCCGCCGCGTCCGGCCACGACCCGGCGCTGGACGAAATGCGACGCCAGATGGACGAGATGCGCGCCCAGATCGAGCGCCTGGCCGAGTCCAGCGCCCGTGGCGGCAAGAAGGGCGGATCGGATCCGGCATGACCGGACGCATCCCGCCTGTCGGTCCGACGTCGCCCGTTCCGGGGGCTGTGCCGGACCGCCGTGAGGGACGACGGCGCGAAGACGAGCGCCGCCAGGCGGACCGCCGCGCCGAGGGCCGCGCCCTGGTGCCCCGGGAAACCCCTGCCGGGGGCCCGGACGAAACTGCCGATCCGGGGGCAGGCCCTGCCGCCACACCGCCTCCGGTTGCCCCGCTCGGGACCGGCGCGTTCGAGGCCCAGATGCTGGGTCAGACCGGCGCAAGAAAAGGCCTGAGGGGCGGCCCGCCAGTTCTGGATGCCGCGCGCTCGGCCTATCTGGGCAATGAATATTCCGGCGCGAAAGACCGGCGCCCGCCGTCGGGCAAGATCGACAAGACCGAGGTCTGAACCCCGGTCGCCTCTGCGGCATGACCCTTGCTGGATGCGGGACCCCTGTCCCGTATCGGAGCCCGGATCATGTTTCTGGCCAATCTGTTCTCGTTCACCGCCCGCGCCACCGATGTGATGATCGTGGCCCTGGTGTTCAGCGTGTTCGGATGATCAGGCGCCGCTGAAGTCCAGATCCTTGCGGGCCGCGATGATCGTGACGATGAAGCCGGCCAGCACATCCAGCATGACCATGATGGTGATCAGGAAGAAGGTCGATGTGGCAAAGCTGGGGATCAGCAGGAACTGCACCAGACAGACCACGAACAGGATCATCGACAGGGCGTGATTGACGATCGCCACCTTCTGGCTGGAGGTCGATTTCAGCAGCTCGAAGAACAGGAAGATCAGGCCGAGAAACAGGATCATATCGCCCACGCCCACATTCCACCGCACGCCGGAGGTCATGGGCAGGGAAAACACGGCCTGACGCAGGGAGGGATCAGCGCCCAGCGACGGGTCACCGCCCATCAGGCCGGTCAGGACAACAATATTATAGATCAGCCACGGCACGACCAGCAGCGGTACAGCAATCCACATGGTCTATCCTCTCGTCGTCCGGCGCGCGGACCCCTTGATCCGACCCTGAGGCCGGTTAACCGTGATGCCAGTCTAACCCCGTTCCTTCGGCTGCGCCATCGGGGGCGGGCTGGGAGTTAGACCTCGGTGACCTGTCCCGGGTTTCTGGCCCGCGATTTCAACCACATAACGCCCAGAAGGTCCGAGAGGCTGGCCATGAGCCTCTCCCAGTTGGTGTATTTCGACTGGCCGGAATCGCGCGCGCGGTGAGTAATGGGCAGATAGCGGTTCTGGTATCCCTCGCGGATCATCAGGGCCGGCAGATAGCGGTGGATGTGATCGAAATAGGGCAGCCGCAGGAAGACGTCGCGACGGAAGGCCTTCAGCCCGCAGCCGGTGTCATCGGCATCGTCGCCCAGCAGGCGCTTGCGGATGCGGTTGGCCCAGCGCGAGGCCCACAGCTTGGCGCCCGTGTCCTGACGTCGCTGGCGGACGCCACCGACCAGGGCGACCTCGGGCGGGGCGGCCAACAGGGCATCGACCAGTTTCGGCGCCTCGGACGGCGGGTTCTGGCCATCCCCGTCCAGGGTCACCACGACCTCACCGCGCGCGGCCAGAATGCCGGTGCGCACCGCGCGGCTCTGACCCGCATTGGACCCGTGCGACAGGACGCGTAGCGCCGGAAATCGGGCCATGAGGTCCTGCAGGATGGTCAGGGTCTGGTCGCGGCTGGCGTCATTGACCAGCACCATTTCATAGGGTCGCCCGGCAAAGGCCGCAGCGATCTCGGCGACGAGGGTTTCGACGGCCCCCGCCTCGTCATGCACGGGAACGACTACGGAGATGCGGGGAAGCTCGGCTGTCATGGCCGCTGTCTAGCCCGTTTTGCGACGAAGGGGGAGGGCAGGGCCTCACGGGCGCGCGAGACGGCTGACGCGATCCGAAACCGCGTGATAGAAGCGTCGCCATGACCGGTTTCGATCTTGCTCATCGACTGCGCGGGTGGCGCGGTCTGGCCTTGGCGGCGCTCGTGGCGCTGGTCGCGGGCCTGCCCAGCCTGATGCTGCTGCCGCCGCTGGATCGCGACGAGAGCCGATACGCCCAGGCCACCTCGCAGATGCTGGAGACCGGCGATTACGTCGACATCCGCTTTCAGGACGAGCCGCGCTGGAAAAAGCCGATCGGCATTTACTGGATGCAGGCCGCCGCCGTGGCCGTGACCGGCAGTGTCGAGGCGCGCAACATCGTACCCTATCGCCTGCCGTCCCTGCTGGGGGCGATGATTGCCGCCATCGCCTGTGCCTGGGTGGGCTCGGCCGTGTTCGGCACCCGCACCGGCATTCTGGCCGGGGCCATCATGGGGGCCAGCTTTCTGCTGTCGACCGAGGCCGGGATCGCCAAGACCGATGCCGTGCTGGTGGCCTGTGTGACGGCGGCCATGGCGGCGCTGATGCGCATCTATCTGGCGGTTCGCGCCAATGACCCGCCCAACCGGGGCCACAAGCTGATCTTCTGGGCGGCGCTGGGACTGTCGGTTCTGGTCAAGGGTCCGATCGGCCTGATCGTCATCGTGCCGGCCATCCTGGCGCTGTCGCTCTGGGACCGGGACTTCCGCTGGCTGAAGCCGCTGGGCTGGGGCTGGGGACTGGCGCTGGTGGCGCTGATCGTCGGCCCGTGGGCGCTGGCGATCACGGTGGCCACCGACGGGGCCTTCTGGCGCGAGGCCATCGGCGGGGACCTCGCGCCCAAGATCGCCGGCAGCCACGAAAGCCACGGCGCGCCTCCGGGCGTCTATCTGTTGCTGCTGCCGCTGCTGTTCTTTCCCGCCACCCTGATGCTGCCCGCCTCGATCTCGACGGCGTGGCATCGGCGCACCGAGCCGGCCGTGCGGTTCCTGATCTGCTGGCTGGTGCCTGCCTGGCTGATCTTCGAGCTGACCCCGACCAAGCTGGCCCACTACACCCTGCCGACCTTCGGGGCGCTGGCCCTGCTGGCAGCCGTCGCCCTGACCCGGCCGATCGGCACCCTGTCGCGCAGGCTGGGCGCCGTCCTCGGCCTGATCGCCGCCGGCTTGATCGTGGCCATCACTGTCTATGGCGTCTCGAACTTTGCCACCTCGACGGCCCAGACCTGGGCGGCGGTCACCATGGTCACCGCCGTGGCGGCAGCCGCCATCGGCGGTTTCCTGTTGCTGAACAAGGCCCCGGTCGCGGGACTGGTCGCGGCCCTGGCGCTCGGCATCGTCAGCCACGCGGCCCTGTCCGGGACGATCCGCCAGCTGCGTCCCCTGGCCATCGCCCCGCAGCTGACCAAGGTTCTGGAGCAGGCCAATCTGCATCCGCGTCAGGGGCTGACCACCAGCCCGGTGGCCATCACGACCTTCCATGAGCCCAGCTTTGTCTTCCTGACCGGTCGCGCGACCCAGCTGACCGATGCCGCAGGCGCCGCCCGGGCCCTGGCCGAGGGCCGCCCGGCCATTGTCGAGGCCCGCGATGCGGAGGCCTTTGCCCAGGCCGCCGCCCGCCTTGGCGTGACAGGACGCGCGGTCGGGGAGGTCAGCGGCCACAACTACTCGACCGGCGACGACGTCAATCTGACGGTCTATGCCCCGCCCGGCCGCGAGGTCGCCCCCGGACCGGCCCGATGAGCCGCGCCATCCAGATCGTCGAGGTCGGCCCTCGCGACGGCCTGCAGAACGAAAAGGCGGTGCTGGAGCCCTCCATCCGGGCCGAGCTGACGCGCCGGCTGGAGGCCGCCGGTGCCCGCCGGATCGAGGCCGTCAGCTTCGTCCATCCGAAATATGTGCCGCAGATGGCCGGGGCCGAAGAGGTCATGGCCGCCCTGCCCCCCGAGCCGGGCCGCAGCCGGATCGGTCTGGTGCTGAACGGCCGGGGCTATGACCGGGCCATCACCACGGCGGTCGATGAGGTCAATATTTCGGTCGCCGCCACCGACGGGTTCGGCCTGAAGAATCAAGGGCTGGACCGGGCCGGGCAGCGCGCCATGGTCGAGGCCATTGTCGCCCGTCGCCACAATGCCGAGCGCGGAGACGCCGCGCCGTCCCTGTCGGTGACCCTGTCGTGCGTCTGGGGCTGTCCCTTCGACGGCGAGGTCGGCGTCGATCAGGTCGCCGACATGGTCGGCGCCTATGCCGCCCTCGGCATCCGTGAGATCGCGCTGGCCGACACCATCGGCGCCGGCGACCCCTGGGCGGTGACGAAAAAGGTCGAGGCCGCCCGCAAGGCCGCGCCCGACGCCACCCTGCGCCTGCATTTCCACGACACCCGCAACACCGGCCTCGCCAATGCCCATGCCGGGATCGAGGCCGGGGTGGACATTCTGGACGCCTCGGTCGGCGGCATCGGCGGCTGTCCGTTCGCCCCCGGGGCCACCGGCAACATCGCCACCGAGGATCTGGTCTATATGCTGGAGCGCGCCGGGTTCGACACCGGCTATGACCTCGACGCCCTGATCGAGACCGCCCGCTGGATCGGAGAGGCGATCGGCCGCCCCGCCCCCAGCGCCCTCAGCCGCGCGGGGGAATGGCCGGCCCGGGTTTGACACCCCGTCAGCACGGGCAGAGATTGCCGCCATGGGTGTTCAGGAAACCATTGCTGTCTGGACGGATCGCGAGCCGACGCTCGACGAGGAACTGACCGCGCTGGGAGAGGAGCCGGTCGAGATGGCCAATCTGCCTCCGGAATGGACCGGCGTTCTGGCCGTCATCTTCATCTCGACGGCCATGGGCCAGCACGGACCGCGCGTGAAGCTCTACCTCAAACCGGGGCGCGGTCAGCCCAGTGCGTCTATTTCCATCGGGCCGAACCCGCGCGTGCTGGCCTCAAGTCTGGATGAGCGCGACCTCAGCCGACTGGCCCCCAAGGCCCTGGAATGGGTGGCCCTGAACCACGAGGCCCTGACGACCTTCTGGTTCGAGGGCGAAAGCTGGATGGACGACCGGGTGACAGCGTTCAAGCAGGGGCTGAAGCGGGTTTAGGCGCTATGTCTTGAAAGCGCCGAGCGAGACCGCGCCCGTCTTCCATGAACGCGTCAGGAACTGGCTCTCCGAGGTCATGCAAACGTCAAAGGGCTGGCGGAGAACACGACCTCGCCCGAGAACTTCAAACGTCTTCGGATCGAGCTTGAGTACATCCCGGCTAAAGGGTCGTGCAACGGCCAGAACCCTTCCCCAGTCATAGCTGCCTATGAACTGAGCCGTATTGGGGGGCTTGGGCGGCTGCAACACGTCAGAGGTCTGGATAAGGCCCCGCGTCGCATCGACCAGACACAGGACGTCATAGTTCGTGGCGGCAAAAGTGGTGTCCGAAAGACGCTTGAGGTTCCCGGCGCCGCCACGCCCCGACAGCTGAATCTCGTCAAGCTTCTGACCCGTGTGAATGTCCAGCGCCACAAGTGTGCTGCTGCGGGCGACGGCGACGAGAATGACACCCACCGCGGGCATCGCCAGACACTCGGTCGGTCCCTGATAGCCGAAGTCGTAGTCACCTTCGAAGAACCAATTGAGCTCGTGGCGGGTGACCGTTTGGGCCGGCCCATCGACGATGATCAGATCCGTGTGATTCCGCTTGCCCTTCACGAGAAGCGGCAGGGGCTCGATCCACAAGGCGCTGTCGCCACTGTATCGCCAGTCGCCGTCCACCGTCCAAAGGCGGCTGAGCTCAACGTCTGGTTCGGCACACGCCCGGATGGATATGCCATCGGCGTCCCGGACCCGCATCAGTCCGTCGCCGTGCTGCCACACCCGCGCCGGTCCGCCGCCAGGCAAAGAAATCCAGCGCTGTCGCCGGGCCTTCGTATCCCACGACCAGATTCCGGAGCCCTTTCCAATGCCCGTGCTGTCAAAGACCGTGGCAGTGGCGGGGTCGAGGAACATTGCCCTACAAATTCATCAGCGCCGGGTCGCCGCCCTGGGCCGCGATGTTGTTGCTGATGGCCTTCTCGGCGGCATAGCGAATCAAGCTGTTGGGGCCGCCAGCCTTGGGACCAGTGCCGGACAGGCCCTCGCCGCCGAAGGGCTGGACGCCGACCACCGCGCCGGTCATCGAGCGGTTGATATAGACATTGCCGGCGGGAACCAGACGGATCACCTGATCGGCGAAGGCCTCGATCCGGCTGTGCACGCCCAGCGTCAGGCCATAGCCGCGCCCGGCCAGCTTTTCCGTGACCGACTTCAGCTCGTTCGGGCCATAGCGATAGATGTGCAGGATCGGGCCGAACACCTCCTTCTCGAGGAAGTCGGGGGTCGGGATTTCGGCGATGACGGGGGCGAACAGGTCGCCGCGCGCAGCCTCTTCCGGCAGATTGCCGCGGGCGATGATCTTGCCCTCCTTCTCCAGCCGGGCGACGTGATCCTCGAGGATCTTGCGGCTTTCGGCATCGATCACCGGGCCGACGTCGGTGGCCGGGTCGGCCGGGTCGCCGACCACAAGGGCGTCCAGAGCGCCCTTCAGCCCGTCGATCAGGATCTGGGCCCGGTCCTTGGGCACATAGAGGATGCGCAGGGCCGAACAGCGCTGGCCGGCCGAACCGAAGGCCGAGACCAGCACATCGTCGATCACCTGTTCGCGCAGGGCGGTGGTGTCGACGAACATGGCATTCAGCCCGCCGGTCTCGGCGATGAAGGGCAGGATGGGGCCGGGCCGGGCGGCAATCGCCTTGTTGATCGCCCAGGCGGTTTCGGTGCCGCCGGTGAAGGCCACGCCGTCGATGCCGGGATGGGAGACCAGTTTCGCCCCGACGGTCTCGCCGCGCCCGGGCAGCAGGGCCAGCAGGTTGGGATCGAGCCCACAGTGGTGGAAGACGCGCACGGCCTCGGCTGCGATCAGGGGCGTCTGTTCGGCCGGCTTGGCGACCACGGCATTGCCGGCGGCCAGGGCCGCCGCAATCTGGCCGGTGAAGATGGCCAGCGGGAAGTTCCACGGGCTGATGCAGGCGAATACGCCCCGTCCGTGCAGGATCAGCTTGTTGGTCTCGCCCGCCGGGCCGGTCAGGGCTTCCGGTCCGCCGAAATCCCGCTCGGCCAGCATGGCGTAATAGCGACAGAAGTCCGCGGCCTCGCGCACCTCGGCAACACCGTCATTCAGCGTCTTGCCCGCCTCGCGGCTGAGCAGGGCGACCAGACGATCAAGGTCGGCCTCCAGGCAATCGGCCATGGCGCGCAGCACATGGGCTCGGGCGTGGCCGCCCTTGCGGTCCCAGGCGATCTGGGCGCGGCCGGCGTTGGCGATGGCGGTGTCGATATCCTCGGGTGAGGCCTCGGACACATGACCGAGAATGTCATCGCGCCAATAGGGGTTGGTGACGTCCTCGGCATTGATGCCGGCCTGCATGCGGCCGTTGATGATCGGGCCGGAGGTCAGCTTTTCACGGTCGACCAGCTCCAGCGCCTGGAGGTGGGCGTCGCGGTCTTCCTGACGGGAATAGTCGCGGCCGAGCGAGTTCAGGCGGTCACCATACATGTCTCTGGGCACCGGGATCTTGGGGTGACGGTCGGGCTGGGCCTCGACCAGGGAAATAGGATCGGTCGCCACAGTGGCGGCGGGCACGCGCTCGTCCATCAGCACATGGACAAAGGAGGAGTTGGCACCGTTCTCGAGCAGGCGACGGACCAGATAGGGCAGCAGTTCCTCGTGACCACCCACGGGGGCATAGGCGCGAATAACCGGACGGTCCGCCTTCCAGGCGGCTTCCGCGGCGTCATACAGGGCCTCGCCCATGCCGTGCAGGCGCTGGAACTCGACCTTGACGTCGGCGCGCCGGGCCATGCGATGCACGGCCGTCAGCGACACGGCATTGTGGGTGGCGAACTGGCCGTACAGATGGGGCGCGGCGTCAATGATCCCCTGGGCACAGACCAGATAGTTGAGGTCGGTCGCGGCCTTGGTCGTATAGACCGGATAATCGGGGCGGCCCATGACCTGGGCGCGCTTGACCTCTGTGTCCCAGTAGGCGCCCTTGACCAGACGCACCATCAGGCGACGGCCCGAGGCGCGCGCCAGCTCGGCCACCCGCGCGACCACTTCGGGCCCGCGCTTCTGATAGGCCTGAACCGCCAGGCCGAGGCCTTTCCATTCGCCGAGATCCGGATCGTGCGCCAGTCGGTCTAGCAGCTTCAGCGAAATGACAAGCCGGTCCGCCTCCTCGGCATCCATGCAGAAATTGAGGTCGTATTCGGCGGCGATCAGGGCCAGTCGCTTGACCCGGGGATACAGCTCGTCCCAGACGCGGGGGCTATGGGTGGCCTCATAGCGCGGCGACAGGGCCGACAGCTTGACCGAGACGCCATGGCCGGTCTGGGGGCCCTTTGATTCAGGGCGCTGGGCCCGGCCCTTGCCGACGGCATGGATGGCGTCGGCGTAAATCTTCTCGTAGCGGGCGGCATCCGTGACGGTGCGGGCGCCCTCGCCCAGCATGTCGAAACTGCACAGCCATTTTTCGCGGTTGGCCCGCTTCAGCGCGCTGTTGATCGAGCGGCCGACGACGAACTGTTCGCCCATCATGCGGACCGCGGCGGCCACGGCCTGACGGATCACCGGCTCGCCGATCCGGCCGGCCACCCGACGCAGGAAGGCCGGCAGATCCCGGCGCGCATCCTCGTCGACCTCGACCAGCTTGCCCGTCAGCATCAGCCCCCAGGTCGAGGCATTGACGAACAGGCTCTCGGACTGGCCCATATGGCTGGCCCAGTCTGCCGAGCCGATTTTTTCGGCAATCAGCTTGTCGCGCGTGTCTTCATCGGGCGTGCGCAGCAGGGCCTCGGCCAGACACATGAGGGCCAGACCCTCGCGCGTGCCCAGCGAGAACTCCTGCAGGAAGCTTTCGACCACCCCTTCCAGCCGGTAGTCCTTGCGCGCGGATTCGACCAGGGCGACGGCCTCGTCGACGACCCCGGCGCGCTCCTCCGCCGACAGCGGCACCCGGCCCAGCAGTTCGCGCACGGCGGTGGTCTCGTCTGCGAATTTGGCACGGTCCAGCGTGTCCCAGCTCTGGGACAGGGTGGATTCGTCGAAGGGGGCGGAGGTGTCGTTCGAGGCCATCCGGCCCCCTTAGCGACTTCTTTCAGCGAGCGGGAGGGGGGCCTGTCCAAGTCTTTGCCGCCGCGCCGGGGGTGATCCCGGCTCGCCTTCGGCCCCGCTTCGGGTTAAGTCTCGATCCCCTACAGAGACAAAGGCTGCAGCGGCCCTCCATGCGCATCATTCTGGCCACCGACGCCTGGGAGCCCCAGGTCAATGGCGTCGTCCGAACCCTGACCCGAACCGTGGCGGAATGTCGCGGCATGGGCCATGAGGTCGAGGTCATCGAACCCAGCCAGTTCAAGACCATCCCCTGCCCCACCTATCCCGAGATCCGGCTGGCGCTGGGGGCAGAAGAGGAAATTCGCGAGCGCCTGAGGGCCTTTGAGCCCGATGCCGTCCACATCGCCACCGAGGGGCCGATCGGCATTGCCACCCGTCGCATCTGCGTGGAGTGGAAACTGCCGTTCACGACCAGCTATCACACGAAATTCCCTGAATATATCTCGGCGCGTTTCCCCGTCCCGGTGCAGGTCGGCTATGCCTATATGAAGTGGTTCCACAAGCCGTCGGGACGGCTGATGGTGGCCACACCGACCCTGCGCGACGAGCTTCTGGAGCATGGATTCCGCAATGTCTCGCCCTGGTCGCGCGGTGTGGACACCGAGATGTTCAACCCCGACCTGCCGCGCATCTATGACGAACTGGGCGGCAAGGACTGGGCGCGCCCCTTCTGGCTGAACGTCGGGCGCGTGGCGGTCGAGAAGAATATCGAGACCTTCCTGGAGCAGGACCTGCCCGGCACCAAGATCGTGGTCGGCGACGGCCCGGCCCGCGCCGAACTGGAAAAGAAATACCCCGAGGCCAAATTCCTCGGCGCCCGCTTCGGCGAGGACCTGGCGCGCTGTTTCCGTGACGCGGATGTGTTCGTCTTCCCCAGCTGGACCGACACCTTCGGCCTCGTGATTCTGGAGGCCATGGCCACGGGTACGCCGGTCGCGGCCTTCCCGGCCCACGGCCCCATCGACATCATTCCGGGATCGGGCGCCGGCGCCATTGACGATGACCTCAGGGTCGCCTGCATGGCCTGCCTGGATCTGGATCGGGCCGATGTGCGCGCCTATGCCGAGAAATTCAGCTGGCGCGCGTCCGCCGAACAGTTCGTCGAGAACCTCGAGCCCTATCCCGAGCCGGAGCGTGGCCGCTTCTGGCGCCGCCTGCGCCGCATCACCCGGCTGCGCCGCCGATCCCAGGCGGCGTGAGGGCGATGCCCGTCGCCCCCTCGGACAATGCCGGTCGGTTTTCCAAAGTCTACGAGGGGCGGCTCTGGGGGTCTTCGGAGTCGGCCTCCGGCCTCGGATCAGAACGCCGTTCGGGGACTGTCCGCCACGCCCTTCAGGTGCTGGACGCCGTGATTCGCGAGCAGGGCATTCGCTCCATCGCCGACATTCCCTGCGGGGACTTCAACTGGATGCCGGAGCTGCTGGCTGAACATCCGGACCTTACCTATGTCGGCTATGACGTTGTGCCGGCGCTGATCCGTGACAACCGCCTGCGCCACCCCGGGCATGACTTCCGGCTACTGGACATCGCACGAGACCCCCCGGGGCGCGCCGACCTGATCTTCAGCAAGGATCTGCTCAACCACCTTGGCGAGGCCGATGTCTGGGCGGCGCTTGAGAATATGGTGGCCTCGGGCGCCGACTGGCTTTTGGTGACGACCAACCGCGGCTTCGACAATGTCGATCTGGAGACGACCCAGCCTCATGCCTCGCGGCACCTGAATCTGGAGGCCCCGCCCTACAGCCTGCCGGAGCCGGTGTCGGGCGATCACTATCTGTTGCTGTACCGGATGGCAGACGTCGCGCGGCGGCTGGCCGAACGCGCGACGTCCTGATCGGCCGTCCGCCTATTCGGCGGGGCGCGTCATGGGCGTGTGGGCGCGGGCGACCTCGCGCTGGGCGGCCAGTTCGGCTTCGGGAAGCGGCACCAGGCCCCGGTCCTGAAGATATCCGCCCGGGCCGGACGCGGCGTCCGAGACGAACTCGGCGATGAATTGGTCCAGACCCGGGGTGACGCCGATGTGGGCCTTCTTGACGTAGATATACATCGACCGGCTGATCGGATACTCGCCCGACGAAATGGTCTCCAGCGTCGGATAGACGCCGTTGACGCTGGCCGCCTTCACCGATTCCGAATTCTGTTCGAGGAAGGAATAGCCGAACACGCCCACAGATCCCGGCGTGCGGGTCAGGGTCTGGACGATGGCGTTGTCATTCTCGCCCGAGTCGACCCAGACCTGATCCTCGCGCAGCGTATGGGCGCGGGTCTCGAACGCGTCCTCGTCGCTTTCCGCCAGCGCCGCCATCGTCGGATTGGCCATGGCCGCCGGAGTCATGCCCAGCTCCAGCCAGGAGTCGCGCGTGCCCGAGGTCGGCGGCGGGCCATAGACCAGGATGCGGGTCGACGGCAGGCCGGACCGCACCTGATCCCAGCGCGTATTGGGGTTGGCGACAAAGCCGTCGCCGCCCGGGACATCCTTGGCCAGGGCCAGGAAGAGGTCATCGCCCTCGAAGGCGAAGTCGGCACCGGTGCGGGCGGTGGCGATCACCAGTCCGTCAAAGCCGATCTTGAGCTCGATGATCTCGGTGACGCCGTTGGCGGCGCACATGTCGTATTCCGACGGCTTCATCCGGCGCGAGGCATTGGCGATGTCGGGCGTCTGGGCGCCGATGCCCTGACAGAAGGCCTGGATGCCGCCACCGGTGCCCAGCGATTCAACACGGGGCATGGCGCCGCCGGTGTTGCGGGCGAAATTCTCGGCCACGCGGGTGGTGAAGGGGAAGACCGTCGAGGAGCCCGCGGCCCAGATGCCGTCACGGGTGGACGATCCGCCCTGATCGCCACAGGCGGCGAGCGCGAGCGCGGAGACAGCGGCAAGGGTCAGGAAGCGGAGACGCATGAAACAATCCTCGTATACGGATGAGAGTCGGACGCCCTTAAAGCAGACGTTTGCGCATGGCTTGTGACAGCATGTCGATCAGGGTCACCGCCACGATGATGATGATCGCGATGGTCGAGACCGTATTGTAGTCGAAGGCCTGCAGGCTTTCGAACAGCACCTGGCCGATACCGCCGGCGCCGATCAGGCCCAGTACGGTCGCCGCGCGGCTGTTCGACTCGAACCGGTAGAGGGCAAAGCTGGTCCACAGGGGCGCGACCTGCGGGATCACGCCCCAGGCGATTTCATGCAGGCGGCCGGCGCCGGTCGCCTTGACCCCGTCGATGGGGCCGGCGTCGATCGACTCGACCGCTTCGGAGAAGAGCTTGGCGAGAACGCCCGCCGTGTTGAGGCCGATTGCCAGCACCCCGGCCAGCGGCCCGAGACCCACGGCGACGATGAACAGGGTGGCGCTGACCAGATCGGGAATCGAGCGCAGCAGGTCCATGAAGCGGCGCACCGGCCACACCAGCCAGGGCGGCGACAGGTTGCGCGAGGCCATCAGGCTGAGCGGTACGGCGATGAAGACGGCAAGGAAGGTGCCCCACAGGGCGATCTGGATCGTCAGCCACATCTGACCGACCAGAATTTCCCAGTCCGAGAAATCCGGCGACAGGAAGTCGCGGCCATAGTTCCGCATGTTCTCGGTATTGGTGAACAGATTGCCGAGGTTGGGCATGTCCACCCGGCCAAAACTGGCGATCAGGATGATGGCCAGCCCCCCCCACAGCAGCAGGTCGAGCGACCAGGCGGCCGTCGACTTCTCGGGCGGCGGCGGCACCGTGGCCGGGTCACGCGAGACGGGCGCGGCCGGGCGACGCATATTGGCCAGCAGGGCGAACAGGATAAGCAGGCCGATCAGGCCGAACGGCCCCCACTGGCGGGACATCTCGACCAGATTTACGGGCTCGGGCGGGGCAACCTCGGGAGGCGTACCCTCGCGCCGGGCCTGATCGGCCTTCATCTCGCGGATCGGGTTCAGATAGCTGTTATCGGCGGCGCGGAACTGGGAGTAGTTCAGCCCCTGCATGATCCGGCGCTGGCGCTCCGCCTCGGGACCAAAACCCTGACCGTAGCCGGTGAAGAATTCGGTGATCTCGGCCTTGAGCCAGCGGGGCAGGTCCCCCTTCACCAGAATGCCCGACTCCGGAATCGGCGGCGACTCCCAGATGACCTCGATCTGCGAGGCAATCTCGGGATTCTGGCGGGTCAGGAAGACCGTATTGACCGAGTTCGAGGTCGCGACATCCACCTGACCATTGGCGATGGCAAACGAGTTGCCTTGGTGGTTCGACGAGCGCACCGTCGCGAAACAGGTCCGCGGATCAATGCCGCGCGGGCTGAAGAAATAGGTCATGGGCGCCAGGGTGCCCGAGGTCGACTGGGCGTCGCCCAGACCGAAGTCCAGCGTCCGGTCGCACGCCACGATGTCCTCGATCGTGATGCCGGACCCCCGCTGCACGATGAGGGTCGAGGTGTAGGAATCCTTGCCGTCAACGTCGACGGTGCGGGCGATGACCTCGGCTCCGGCGCGATCGATGGCCTGAACGGCGGGCAGGGCCGAGAACCAGCCGATCTGGGTCTGGTCGGCGCTCATCGCCTCGACCAGCACCGAATAGTTGGAGCCGAAAATCGGCTCGACCGGAATGCCGAGGTGGCGCTCCAGGTCGTCGAGAAGCGGCGTCCACAACGGCCCGGACGATGCCTGACCCTCGGCCGACAGGATCGAGAAGACCAGCTTGTCGGGTGCGTCGGGCCGCGCAGGGGCGGTCTGGGCCTGGGCCGTCACGCTGAGCGAGGCCACGGCCAGCGCGGCCGCGAGGGCGGGCACCATGCGGGCAAACAGGGCGCGGATCATGCCTTGGCCTCCCAGAAGGCATCCTCGAACTCGGGGCCGTAAATCTCGATCAGGCGGTCGTGGTCCAGCCCGGTGGCCGGGCCGTCATAGACCAGCTTGCCGCCCTTCAGCGCCACGACGCGGTTGCAATAGCGGATGGCGTAGTCGACCTGGTGCAGCGTCACCAGCACGCCCATGCCGTCGCGGGTGTTCAGCTCGACCAGCATCTCCATGACCTTGCGGGCCGAGACGGGGTCAAGCGAGGCCACCGGCTCGTCGGCCAGAATGGCACGGGCGCCCTGGACGATGGCGCGGGCAATGGCGCCCCGTTGCTGCTGGCCGCCCGACAGGGTGTTGGCGCGTTGCGCGGCATAGTCGGCGACGCCGACCCGATGCAGGGCCGCCATGGCGCGCGTGCGGTCTTCCTGCGGCCAGAGGCCCAGCAGGCCTTTCCATGCCGGAATGCGGCCCAGTGCCCCCAGCATGACATTGGTGAACAGGCTCAGCCGCCCGACCAGATTGAACTGCTGAAATATCATGCCCAGGCGCGAGCGCGCCCGACGCACCGCGCCGGTGGCGCGGCCGTTGGCCTGGACTGTCTCGCCGAACACCTCGATCCGGCCGCCCCGGTCAATATTGATCAGGCCGGTGATGGAGCGCAGCAGGGTCGACTTACCCGAGCCGGAGGGACCGATCAGGGCTACCATCTCGCCGGGCTGGACCGACAGGGAGACCCCGTCGAGCGCCTTGAAGGCGCCGAACGTCTTGGACACATCGTGCACAGAGACGAAGCCGGTGGACTCGGCGGGAGCAGCGGAGGAATTCATGAGCGGGCTGTTCGTGGTTAGACGGACGCCCGGGACGTGGCGCAGCCTGCGCACGGGCAGGTCTTAATGGCAGGCGGCGGCCATGCCGTCCAGACCGGACAGGCGGGATCAGACCTTTACCGCCTCGATCTGTGACCGGTCGCTGCGGGTCGATGGTCCGCCCCGAACCCGCTCCAGCTGATCGCGGGCCATGCGGCGCGCGGGCTCGCGGAACGGGCCGGGCTTCGCCGCCAGACTGGCCAGCACCTTGCGCAGGCGGACAGACGCGCCGACGTCGCCGGCGCCATAGCGGGCCGTGGTCGCCAGCACGTCCTCCAGCAGGTCCGCCGGATCGAGCGGAGAGGCGAGGAGGCGATCGCAGCTGACCGGATCCGGCCGGGTTCGGGCCTGTTCCCATTCATCCAGAAGCCTGAGCCCCGCCGAGACCACCTGGATGGCGGTGCCGGGGTCGTTGATTCCGGGCGACAGGGCGCGGGCCGCGATCTCGCCCAGCACGATCAGGCCGTAGCGCGGGTCCTGATCAAACGACCGGCTGTGGCCGACGGCAAAGGCCCCCTGCCAGTCTTCAAGGGCCTGATCGTCCAGAGTCTTCACCCCGACCCGTGCCAATGGTTCGCCGCGCCGCACCAGGGTGCCCGGCATGGCGCGGATTTCAACGCGGCAGTCCGCATCCTCGGCCAGCGCCTGAAGGCGTTCGGGATCGACATTCTGGACATGGCCGGTGCGTGGGGCCGGTACCGTCACGCCAGACTCGAGCTGCCCCTCCACCCCGCCCAGAAACGGTCGGGCTGCGCGACGGCGCAAGGCCTGGGCCGCCTCGGTCTCGACCCGGTCGATCATGTGTCCGACGCGGGCCAGCTGCGCCAGGGTGTTGATCCAGGCCAGCAGCCGGAAGGCCACGAGGCCGACGACGGCCAGACTGGTCAGGAACAGGATCGCCCGACCGCCGGCCCCGTAATATTGCGCATTGATCGCCGTGACCGAGACGATGGCATAGAGAAAGGCCCCGACGAAGGTCGACAAGGCCTTCTGCGTCCGGTCATCGGCCGTGACGAGGGCAGCGACGCGCGGCGTGGCCGAACTGGAGACCGACGTATAGGCCGTCACCATGGCCCCGACCGAGAAGGTGGCCACCGCCAGCAGGCTGGAGGCCAGAATGGTCAGGATTTCCTCGACGGATTCATTACCGAGGCGCTCGGCCATTTCTGACGGGACATATGGCGCGCCCCAGGCCGCGATCAGAGCGGCACCCACTCCGAACACGGCATAGGCGGTCGCCCGCACCCACAGCTGCCGGGTCAGCCGGCGCCAGTAGAACAGCCAGCGGTTCATGAGGCGGGACGCTTTCGCATCCGCCTAGCTTGCCTGAACCTGATCCGTCGGCACAAGTGACTCGAGCGGGGCTTCGGGCAGGGACAGGCTGACCTCGGCGCCGCCGCCCGGTGCACGGTCGATCGACATCCGGCCCCGGACCTGCCGGGCAAAGGCGTGGGCCTGGGCCAGACCCAGTCCCTGGGCCCCCGGCTTGGTGGTAAAGAAGGGCTCGACCGCCCGGGTACGGGCTTCGTCGGAAAAGCCGGGTCCGCTGTCGCGCACCGACAACAGCCAGCCGCCTTCCATTTTCGGCTCCAGACGGACGGCGACCGAGCCCTGGCCATCGACGGCCTCGATCGCATTGGCGACCAGCGCCCGGATCGCCCCGTCGAAGATCACGGGATCCAGCCGAACCGGCGCCGGTCCAGCCGGAACCTCGACCATCAGGTCCACGCCCGGGCCGACCTGGGTCCGCAGTTTTGTTTCCAGACCCTTCAGCAGCACCGCGACGTCCATGACCTGAACGGGGGACTCGTCCTCACCCTCGCTGAAGGCGCCCAGACGCCGGGTCAGGTTTTCGCCCCTTTGGCCGGCGGCCAGGGCCGCTTCGCCCAGACGGCGGATACGGCTGGGGTCGTCGGCCTGTTTCAGCATCATGTCGAGCGCGCTGGTCATCACCCCGATCAGGGCGTTGAGGTCGTGCACCAGCCCCCCGGTCAGGCGACCAACATCGGCCAGCCTCTGGCTACCTTCGCGCTCAAGGCGGGCCTCGGCCTCGGTCCGGCGCAGGGTCTCCCGCTCCCTGTCCAGCTCAGCCCGCGCGGCAGCCAGTTCGGCCTCAAGCTCGGCCTGACGCGCGGCGGCGGCGTCCAGCTCGGCCGGATCGATCTGCGGGGTCGGCTCGACCGGCGCTTCAACTTCCGGCTCATGGCGTTCGCCGGCCAGCAGCAGGGCATCGACGCGGCCCTCATCGTCGGTCAGCGGCAACATCCGCCAGCGCACCTCACCCGCATCAATGACGGGCGTATCCTCGAGCGAGGCCACAAGGCCGGCGCGGATCGCCTGATGCGCCGCCGCGCGGTCGGCCTCGGCCAGAAAGACATCCATGAACGATTGGCCCACGGGGGCCTCGGCTCCATGGGCGAGGCTCTCGGCCACAGGATTGACCTCCTGCACCTGTCCTTCGGCATCCACGACGACGAGGGCGCTGGAGGCGGCCTCGAACACGCGGCGCACATAGCCCGGATCATTGACCTCGACCGGGGCCGTCTCGATCTGGGGCGTCATCAGCCCCTCGGTCTCGACGATAGCGGCCATGGAGCCGACCACCTGGCCGAACTCGTTCTCGATCGGCATGGCGGTGACCGAGACCAGCATGGTCTTGCGGGTCGCCGGATTGGCCAGAAGATGCTGGAAGCCCTTGACCGTCTGGCCCCGGAGCGCGCGGGCGCTGGGCAGAAGGTCCGGCGGCACGGGCCGTCCGTCGGGAAAGGTGATGCCCCAGGTGGCCGAATGGAACCGCAGGCCGAGCAGTTCGGCATCCCGGCGGCCCAGAAGCTGGTGCGCGGCGCGGTTGGCATAGACGAACTTGCCCTGGCTGTCGGTCTCGACCAGGGCCACGGGCACGGCATTCAGGGTCTCGAACAGGCGCTTGTCGGCGCTCTCGGCGGCCTTTTGAACCAGGTCCAGCTCGGACGAGGTCGAGACATGGCGGACCCTGTGGGTCACGGCAAACCAAGCGCTGAACAGGGCCACACAGACCGAGACTGCCGTCACGGCCCACAGCAGCAGGGTCCAGTTCACCTCACCTTCCAGAAACATCGACGGCCTTGGTCCCGATTTGAAGCAGTTGCGCGGTTGAGGCACGACACCGTGCAAGAGGCGAACCGGTTCCGCGCCCGCTCCCCTGCAAGGCGACTAGACTGCCCTCGCGTCCGGGTCCAGCGACCCGCAGTCACGATCCGGCGAGATCATTGAGGATCAACAAAAAAGAGGGCCGGACGTCTCCGCCCGGCCCCCGTCAATGCTCTGCTGATCACAGGCCTCAGAAGGCGATGCGCATCACCAGCTGGTACACCGGGCCGGCCGACTCGGTCTCGACTTCATATTCGTCATAGTCGCGGGCCAGTTGGTCGCCGACGCTGTCAAACTTGTCGAACACCTCATCCTTGGAGGAATCCAGCAGGTTCGATCCGGTCAGACGCACGACGACATTCTCGCCGATCTGCTTTTCGAGGAAGACCTCGAGGTCGGCGCCGTAGGAGGTGACCACCTCTTCCGTCAGAACCCGGTCATGGGCATCGCCCTGCTTGCGATAGGTGGCCCCGAAGGCGGCGCCCCAGGTCGGCAGGTCCTGGGTGAAGCCCAGGCTCAGCACATAGTCCGACTGGCCGTTGAAACGACGCTCACCGGCGAAGTCGGTGATCTCGCTGTCCAGCCAGGAGTAGTTGAGGAACACACCGGTCGACTCCATGCCGACGAAGTCCAGCGGGGTCGAGAGGTCGAACTCCAGACCATAGACCTTGCCGTCGCCAACATTGTCGACCGTGTAGACGAAGGTGCCGGGGCCTTCCGAGCCCTCAACGCCGGTGTTCGTCTCTTCGACCAGGTCGGTGATGTCGCGATAGAAGGCATTGATGCCGACCACGCCCCGGCGACCCAGACGGCGCTCGAAACCGAGGTCAAAGCCGACCGCCGTTTCCGGCTGCAGATCGGGATTGCCGACGAAGTCGCTGTCGCCGAACTCCTCTTCCAGCAGGGCCGGAGACAGGCGGTCGAAATTCGGGCGACGCACGGTGCGCGCGGCCGAGAAGATCACCCGATCGGTGTCATTCAGGCGCCAGCGCAGGCTGAACGAGGGCAGGAACTCGCCGTAGTCGTTCTCGGTCACCTGCTGGGCCGCCGGAACCGTCCGGTCGGTGATGGTGACGTCGGTCGTCTCATAGCGAAGCCCGGCTTCCCAGCGCAGGGCGCCGGAGTTGCCCGACACCATGACGTACGGGTCAATACGGTTTTCCTCGATGCTCGCATCGCCGCCCAGAACCGGGCTGGACGCGCCGAACGGCGGCACGGCAGGACGCGGGGCGGGCGCGTTCGGCACATTGAAGCGAATGCGCGGCGTCTCGGTGATCAGGCTGTCGCGCGTCTTCCAGTTGGCCTGGACGCCGAACTCCAGCTCCATGTCGCCGGACAGCTCGATCTTGTGCTCGATCGCGGCCTTCCATTCCTCGTCCTGGATGTCGACGGTCTCGGAATCGAGGGTGAAGCGGTCCTCGTCGGGGAACGGCGTGCCGTCGCGCAGATATTCGGACTCGGCCTCGAACTCGTACTGCTCGTCGTCGATGATCGCATAGCCCAGTTTGAAGGTCGTCTCGCCACCGAACATCTCGCGCTCATAGCGGCCACGCAGCGACAGGTTGTCGGTGCGGATGTCGAGATCGTTGTCGTTGACCACGGCCAGATTGGCCTGGGTTTCGACGCCCCCCTCATACTCGAGGGAATCCTCGTCCTGGAAACGGTCGGTGCGAACGAAGACGCCCGAAAGGTCCAGCATGCCGCCGGCCACCGGCACTTCGTACGAAGCGTTGAAGGCATAGTCGGTGCCGTCGCGGACGTCGGTCTGGATCTCGGTGTTGTCGATGGTGCCGCCGGGCTCGTCATAGCGGATGCTGTATTTGTTCTTGGGATTGCGGCGGTCCTGGACATTGGCCCCGACCAGCAGCCGGCCCTCGCCGACCTGACCGCCCCAGACGGCCCCATAGGTGCCGCCGAACTCGCCATATTCGCTGTCCGGGAACATCAGGGCGCCCAGACGGATATAGCCCCCGTCCAGCGACAGGGCATCGCGCAGGACGATGTTGATGGTGCCGGCCACGGCATCGCCCGACCGGTTGGCCGAGGAGGAGCGGACCACTTCGACCCGCTCGATCAGCTCGGCCGGGATGCGGTCCACGAAGAAGGAGCGATCAACGCCCGAACCGGGCACTTCCTCACCGTCGATCAGGATCTTGGTGTAGCCGGGGTCGAGGCCGCGCAGACGCGCGCCATCGGACTCGAGCACGTCGGACAGGAAGGTCACCGACGGAACGCGGCGCAGGGCGTCGCCCACGGTCAGCGGCTCGAACCGCTGGAAATAGTCGAGGTCGTAGGACAGGGTCGGCACCACATCATCGGTGCGGTTCCGCATGGCCGGCTGACCGGTCACGATCACATCCTCAACGGCGGTGACCGGACCCTCGTATTCGGCGTCCTGTGCGAAGGCGGCACCCGCCGCCAGAACGGGGGCCAGAGCGGCGCCCACGAGAAGCTTCAGTTTCATGATGATGGTGTCCCCTGGGGTGGACGTTGTCTCGTCCCTGGCCCCGGATCGCCGTTAGCGCCTTGCAGAGACGCTACAGTGAAGCTTTATGGAAGCTCGGTTGACACCGGGGTCACACTTTGGCGACCGTTCATCTGTATACCTCTGATATGTAATCATTACGTAATCCGTTCATATATTTAGCTTGCCGTGCGCACCGGAGACGCTACAGGGCGGGCATCTGCAGCGGAGCTTTGCCATGCGCCTCATTCCCTCGCTTCTGATCGCCGCTTCCGTCCTGACGCTGTCGGCCTGTGCCTCGACCGAGGATCGCGGGCCGCAGGGCATGTTCGCCCCGGGAGACCCCGCAAAGGCTGTCACGGCGGCCGTCGAAACGGTGGTGACGACCGATCCCGAGGTGGATGCGGACGACCCCGCCCTCTGGGCTGACCCGCGCGACCCGACGCGCGCCGTGATGTTCGGCACCGACAAGTCGGACGGCCTGTATGTGCATGATATGGACGGTTCGGTCCGCCAGTTCCTGCCCTCGGGCCCGGTTAACAATGTCGATCTGCGTGTTGGTTTCCCGACCTCGGTCGGTGAGCGGGTGCTGGTCGCGGCCAGCAATGATGCGCCGGGCGCCAATGGCGTGAATCTGTATCTGTTCGATCCGGCCACCCTGACCACGGCGGACTATGGCTTCCTGCCCACGACCTATGAGCCCTACGGCTTCTGCATGGGGCGGCGGGGTGACGTCTTCTACCTGATCGTGACCACCAAGGCGGGCACGGTCCACCAGATGTCGATCGCCGACGGCCCGAACGGGCCGGCGATCGGACCCGAGCGGGTTCTGACCCTGGCCAGCCAGCTGGAAGGCTGCGTCGTCCATGACGCCGCGGACACCCTTTATGTCGGCGAGGAAGACGTCGGGGTCTGGCGTTTCGACTTCGACCCGTCGGGACCGACCGACGCGATGGCGGTCGCCCGCGTCGACCGCATCCGCATCAAGGACGACACCGAGGGCCTGACGATCCTGCGGGATCGTGGCGTCGACTATCTGATCGTGTCCAGTCAGGGCGACAGCACCTATCCGATCTATCGCATCGAGGGCCAGCGCCACATCTATGTCGGGCGCTTTGCCATCGTCGACGGGTCGACGATTGACGGGGTCACCCAGACCGATGGCCTCAGCGCCTTCTCCGGTGCGATCGGGCCCTTCCCCGAAGGCGCAATCGCGTTCCACGACCACGAGGATTCGCCCAACCCCGGCCAGCAGAACTTCAAGATCGTCGACTGGCGTGTGATCCGCGAGGCTCTGGGGCTTTAGGCGGACGCCGGTTCGTCCCCGACCGGGCCCTTGCTGACCCGCCCGTAGTAAAGACCGATGCCGGCCGGGATCAGCCAGTAGGCAAACCCCGGAAGCCAGGGCATGCGCGCCAGAAGGGGCAGGGCGGCCAGACCGGCGGAGACCAGACCCGCGACTGCACAGATGCCCCAGATGTCACGGGCCCGGACGAGGGCCGAGCGCGCCGCGTCGTCAACGGCATCCGGTCGGGCGACGTGATGCAACAGCACGTAGAGGCCGCTCAGGAAGGCGAACCCCAGCCCATAGGCGACGAAAATGCCCCGCAGGTCGCCCAGGGTGGAAATCCGCTCGCGCCCGGGGATCAGCCCGCCCGTCATCCAGCTGGCACCGGTTTCGGCCAGCAGGCGCAGCGGGAAGACATAGATCATGACGGTGAAGACGATCATCAGACTGATGAGGGTGATCGCGCCGTCGCGGACGGGGGTCATGCGCCCGAAGTCGCGATGGGCGGACCAGAACAGCGCCAGCAGGGCAAAGCCGACGGCAAAGGCCGGGATGCGGCCCAGCGCGGCGCCGAGGTCGGCATAGCTGTCGAGGGGCTCGGCACCGGAAATGACCAGCAGGGTCAGGGCAAAGGCGAAGGAGGCGTCGACAAAGGCGTCGAGACGGCGCGCAGCGACACCTTGCAAGGACTCAGACATGACGGCCCCTCCCCCGGCCGGAGGGTGGGCCGCAATAGCCCGGGGATCAAGAGCCTGCGGACGAGGCGTCGCGGGGCAGAAACGAAAAAGGCCCGGCTTTCGCCGGGCCTTTTCACTGTCGACTGGAGCGGGCGAGGCGATTCGAACGCCCGACCCTCACCTTGGCAAGGTGATGCTCTACCCCTGAGCTACGCCCGCACTCTCAGTCGAGAGCGGGGCGTATAGCCGAGGCGAGGCGGGGCCTGCAAGGGGCAAGATCGGAAAATCCGACGATCCCCGCGCTCAAGCAGCGAGCCGCCGCGCGGCGAGCGATAGCGCGCTTATCTCGGCGCGAGGCGGATGGCGCCGTCCAGGCGGATGCACTCGCCGTTGATGTAGACGTTCTCGGCCAGATGCAGGGCCAGCGAGGCATAGTCGGCCGGGGTGCCGAGGCGGCTGGGGAAGGGGATGGCGGCGGCCAGGGCGTCCTGGATCTTCTGGTCCATGCCGGCCATCATCGGCGTCCACATGATGCCGGGCAGGATGGTGTTCACCCGCACGCCTTCCTGGGCCAGATCGCGCGCGACCGGCAGGGTCATGGCATAGACGCCGCCCTTGGAAGCCGAATAGGCCGCCTGGCCGATCTGGCCGTCCTGGGCCGCCACCGACGCCGTGTTTACGATCAGACCGCGCTCGCCGTCGGCCATGGGCTCGGTCGCCACCATGCCCAGCGCCGACTGGCTGAGCACCCGGAAGGTGCCGAACAGATTGATGCGGACGGTGCGCTCGAAGGCCGCCATGTCGTGGGCGCGAAGCTCGCCGGTGTCGCGCTTGCGGCTGACGGTCTTCTGACCGGTGGCGATGCCGGCGCAGTTGACGGTCAGGCGCTCCTGCCCATGGGCGGCGCGGGCCTTTGCGAAGCCGGCCGCGACGTCCTCGTCCGAAGTGACATCGACCTTGCAGAAGATGCCGCCGATCTCGGCCGCGATCGTCTCACCCGCCTCCTCATTGAGGTCGAACAGGGCCACCCGGACCCCTTTGGCCGCCAGTGCCCGGGCTGTGCCCTCACCGAGGCCCGAGGCGCCGCCGGTGACGACTGCGGAAATGGAGGCGTCGAGTTTCATGGGAAGTCCTTTGTCAGATCGGGATTGAACCGGAAGGGGTCGGTGACGATTTAGGGGTCATGGTCCGTCCTGCCAAACCCTCATCCGCCGAAATCGCCCGGGGCAAGGCCCTGATCCCCCGCATCGACAAGGTCGATGAGGTCAAGGTCGAGCGCCGCTTCTGGCCCAAGGTGCAGCGCAGCCTGGCGCGCATTCCGTTCGCCGACCACCTGCTGAGCGTCTGGTACGCGGCCCGCGACCCGCAGACCCCGGCCGGGGCCAAGGGCATGATGCTGGCGGCGCTGGCCTATTTCGTCATGCCGGTCGATGCCATCCCTGATGTGCTGGTCGGGATCGGCTTTACCGACGACGCCGCCGTGATCACGGCCGTGGTCGCCACCCTGTCGGCCCATATCCGCTCGCGCCACCGCGAGGCGGCCCGGCAGGCGCTGGCCCGACTGGGCCGCGCCGAAGACTAGGCACCCGGCGCGCGCGTCCGCCACCAGCCGGTGATGGAATAGCGCGGGGCGCCGGCGAAGGGCGCGACCATGGATACGGCGTGGTCCTGGGGCACCTTGAACAGGTTCAGCGTGCCAAACGACGGGGTGAAGGTCTCGGTCACCGCCCCCTCCCCGTCAAGGAACATCAGCAGGCCGCCCCATTCCGCCCGCCAGCGCGGCGACAGGTTCAGCACATAGGCGTAGAGCCGCCCGGCGTCGTCGTGGGCGTCGGTGTGGCCATTCAGGAAATGCCCCGGCAGGTAGCGGGTCGGCTGGGCATCGACATAGGCGATCCGGTCATCGCCCGTCAGGCCGCGCGCAAACTCCAGAAACGGGCCCGAATTGAACAGGTCGTGTAGCTCGAACAGCACGGGCGGCAGCGGCAGGCCCATGGCCCGGGCCTGCCCCAGCTTGATCCGGTCAAAGATGAACTGGAAGCCCTCGGTCGCCTCCTCATGGGCCATGCCATACAGGCGCGCCTGTTCGGCCAGCGGTTCGGCCTCGAACACGGCGACCGGGACGTCGGCGTTGTAGGGGTTCTGGATCGCGCGGTCCCAGACCATGTCGGGGCCGGTCAGGGCGTCGTGCAGGACCCCGGCCCCCTCGCCCAGCAGACCGGCCACGCGGGCGCGACCGGTCGCGACCAGTCGCTCAGCCGCGCGTGTCAGATCAAGGTCCGGGGCAAGGGCGAGGGTCACGGCCCGACCGTCACCACGATCTTGCCCATGGCCGAGCGATCGCCCAGCGCCTGAATGGCCTCGTGCGCCTTGTGCAGGGGGAAGGTGCGGCTGACGCGCGGACGGATCTTGCCCTCGCTCCACAGCGTCATCAGGTCGGCCATATTGGCGGCGTGGCCCTTCGGATCGCGCATGACGGCCGCGCCCCAGAAGACGCCGATCACGGCCACCGACTTCAGCAGGGTCAGGTTGAGCGGCAGGGAGGGGATGCCGGCCGGGAAGCCCACCACCAGATAGCGCCCGCACCAGTCCATGGCCCGAAGCGCCGGCTCGGCATAGTCGCCGCCGACCGCATCATAGACGACATCGGCGCCGTCGCGGCCGGTGGCCAGTTTCAGTTCGCCCGACAGCTCCTTCTGGGCCGTCTTGTCCATCGGTCCGGAGGGGTAGATCAGGCCGTTGTCGGCGCCCAGCTCGAGGGCGAACTCGACCTTGTCGTTGGTTGAGGCGGCCGCCACGACGCGCGCGCCCATGGCCTTGCCCAGCTCGACCGCGGCAGCGCCCACGCCGCCCGCCGCGCCCAGCACCAGCAGGGTCTCGCCCGCCTGCAGTTTGGCCCGGTCCTTCAGCGCATAGTAGCTGGTGCCATAGGTCATGATCAGGGCGGCGGCCGTTTCGAAGTCCATCTCCTTCGGGATGGGGATGACGCTGGCGGCGGGGACGGCGATGCGCTCGACCAGTCCACCCCAGCCCGGGACGGCGATCACCCGGTCGCCCTTGTGGATGCCCTTGACCCCCTCGCCGATCGCCTCGACCACGCCGGCCACCTCGGCACCCGGCGCGAAGGGGCGCTCGGGCCGGAACTGGTATTTGTCCTCGATGATCAGGGTGTCGGGAAAGTTGATGCCCACGGCCCGGACCTCGATGACAACCTCGCCGGCTTTCGGCGTCGGGTCCGACACCTCCTCGACCACCAGGGTTTCCGGGCCACCGGGGGCCTTGGACAGGACTGCGCGCATGGAGAGCCTTTCGGAGGAGACGGATGCCGGATCGCCGGGGCGACTTGCCACCCCGGCCGGTCAGACGGTAACGCTCCGGCCCCACACTCCACAAGACAAGAACCGGCCTGTCCGGCGCCCGGAGGCGTAATGATGACCCGACCCGCCCTGATCCTGCACGGAGGCGCCGGTGCCCGGCGCAGCCAGGACTATGCCGCCGAAAGGGCCGGCATGGCCGCCGTCGTGCGCGCCATGCAGGCCCGGCTGGAGGCCGGAGAAGCGGCGCTGGACGTCGCGGTCGAGGCCGTGTGCCTGCTGGAGGACTCGGGCCTCTATGTCGCCGGGCGCGGCGCCTCGCCCAATCTGGACGGGGACTATGAGCTGGACGCCAGCCTGATGGACGGGGCCACGGGTCGTGCCGGAGGCATCGCCGCCCTGCAGGGGTTCCGTAATCCGGTGCGGGCCGCCCGGGCGGTCATGGACCACACGCCGCACGTCCTGCTGGTCGGCGAGGGGGCTCGGCGGTTCTGCGAGGACCAGAAGCTGGAGCCCGTGCCCGGGGGCAACGACTGGTTTACCCGCGCGGGTCAGGGCGAGGACAACCATCCGCCCGGGACGCTGGCCCACGGCACGGTCGGCTGCTGCGTGCTGGACACGCAGGGCCGGCTGGCGGCCGCGACCTCGACCGCCGGGGTGTTCGGCAAGCTGCCGGGGCGGGTCGGCGACACCCCCCTGCCCGCCAGCGGCACCTGGGCGGACGGCCATGCGGCGGTGTCGTCCACCGGTCAGGGCGAATACTTCATCCGCACAGCGGCGGCGGCGCAGGTCGCCTGGCGCGTCGCTGCGGGCCAGACGGTGGCCGAGGCCGGACGGGCCGTGATCGACGCCATCGGCGCCATGGGCGGCGACGGCGGCCTGATCGCACTGGACCGCGAGGGGCGGTACGCCGACCCCTATAACAGCCAGGGCATGAAGCGGGCCTGGCTGACCCCCGAGGGCGAGATCGCCGTCGCCGTCTTCAACGACTGAGGGCAAATCAGGCAGTTGGCATGAGGGTGGCCCGACGATAGGCTTTGACGGCACCAGTATACCGGGAACCAATCCATGCGCCCGTCCATCCTGCTTCAGCTGTCCTTCGGTCTCGCGTTTGCGCTGTTCGTTGCCCTTCCGGCCCATGCCCAGGAGCCCAGCCTTCAGCCCGCCGAGGATTTCGACGCCGCAATCGAACTGCTGAACGTGGACCGGGATGCGGCGCTGGCACAAATCCGGGCCCGGGCGAACAGCGGAGATGTCGACGCCCTGACCCTGCTGGGGGCCGTCCTGATCCAGGGGCCTGACGCCGACCCCGCGGAGGCCGAGACCTCCTGGCGCAAGGCCATCGCGCTGAATAGCGACGCCGCGCGACTCAACCTGGCGACCCACATTCTCGCCGGGACGCTGGAGGGCGACCCCGAGGAGGCTGTCAGCCTGCTGGATGCCATTACGGATCCGCTCATCCTGCCCTATACGGCCTATCCACGCGGGCGGGCCTATCTGTTCGGCCAAGGCGTCCCCCAGAATATGTCCCGCGGTAGCCAGCTGATGATTGAGGCCGCCGAACGCTCTCCCGAGAACGTCGATGCGCGCTTCCTTGCCGGGCGCGCCCTTCAGAATGGCTGGGGCATTCCCGCTGACCCCGAGGCTGCAAGAGGCCACCTGCGCTATGCCGCCGACAGAGGCGTCGCTTCGGCCCAGTGGAACCTGGCCATGCTGCTGCTGGAGGGACTGGGGGGACCCGCCGATCCCGTCGAGGCCCGCCGCTATGTGCAGATGTCGGCGGAGAGCGGCTACTATCAGGGCCAGATTTCCATGGCGGTCATGCTGGCGCTGGGTCAGGGCGGTCCGGTCGACGAGCCCGCGGCGCGCGACTGGTACGGGCGGGCGGCGGAACAGGGGTCGGCCCATGCCATGCGCGGTCTGGGCATGATGCTGATCACAGGACAAGGCGGCGCGGCCGATCCGGTCATGGGGTGGGCCCTGCTGGAACTGGCTGCGGAAGCCGGCGAGGAGTCGGCCATCAAGCTGGTGGGCATCCTTATGGAGCAGGGCTTCAAGCCGGATCGCCCGGGCGTGGATGCGGCCCGGCAGGATATCCTCTCCATCACCGGCGAGCCCTGGATCTAGGCCGACAGGCAGACCACCTGGGCGACGCGCAGGTCGCGGCGGAGGGCGTCGGCGACCCGGCCGTAGTTGGCCAGAGTCACGGGCTCCGCCAGCGGGCGGGCATCGCGGTCCGGCATGCCGCGGATGGCGGGGCCGAAGGTGTCGGGGGCGGTGGTATAGATCCGGCCCCGGCGCGGGGCCTCGGCTATGGTCACGCCCAGTACGCGGCCCTGACGATCCAGAACCGGCGCGCCGGACAGGCCCGAGAGCGTGCCCTTGAGCCCCGCCGTGCGGCCGACCTCGGCCCAGGCAAGGACCGGCTCGTTGCGCTCGCCCCGGCCGCGCACCCGGAAGGTCTCACGTCCCAGCAGGCGCGAGGTGACCTCTCCGGCATGGCCCTGGGGATAGCCGGGGTGAAAGCCCCGCTGGCCCTTGCGCAGTTGCGGGGCCTCGACCACCGCCAGCGGCTCCGGACCGCCCTCGGTGATCAGCACGGCCACGTCGGCGCGGGGGGCCAGACGGATACTGGCAGCAACGGCACGACCCCCGCCGACCATCAGGGCGGGCCTGGTGCAGCCCTCGACCACATGGCGGGCGGTGACCCAGCGGCCCTCTCCCGCGACCGAGAAGGCGGTACCCGAGGCGGGCTGGAAGGGAATGTCCGGCGCATTCAGGGTGATAGCCGGGTCGAAGGGGGTGATGGGCCCCAGCAGGGCGCCCTCGACCTCATCCGGCTCGGGCGGCGGGGGCGGGGTGAAGACCTCCTCGCGCCGGTCGAGCGCCCAGATCAGGATCGCCAGCGACAGGAGACCGTAGAAGGCCCAGTCGGTCAGTCGCCCCATGCGTCCCCCCTAGCCCGCGAGGGCCGCGCCGAGGATCAGGGCGGTCGCCAGCTTGGCCCCGACCAGCAGCACGGCGGCCGAGATCTCCCCCTCGCGGATGCGCTGGGGCAGGCCGGTCAGCAGCATGTCGACCAGCCGGAAGACGAACAGCTGCAGCACCACGGTCGCCACGCCCCAGATGACGATGTCGCGGATCGAGGTCGAGACCGACAGGCTGATGGCCAGCGGAATGGCCAGGCCGATCAGCACGCCGGCAAAGGCCACGGCGGCGGCGGAATTGCCCTCGCGGATCAGGGCCACCTCTTTCCAGGGGGTCAGCAGGGCGTACAGGGTCGTGCCCAGCACCAGCAGGGCGATGGTGACAGCCAGATGGGTCATCAGCACCGGAAAGCCCCGGGCAAAGGCCTGGACTTCGGGGCTGGTCAGGACGCTGGAGAGGGACGAGGAGTCCATGGAAGGGGTATGCGGGCCTGAGGATCACGGAAGAAAAAACCGTCCCCCGTCCTTGCCTCAATCCAGCCCCAATCCGCAAGCGCGGCGGAGCCACAGTCTGTGACGAAAGGTTACGAGGAGAGGTCGGAGGTGCGGTGGGAAATACCGTCTGAATGGTCTGGATGGTCTGGATGGTCTGAGTTGGGAATTACCGTCTGAACCGTCTGAAATGGATTCTCCGTCCGTTGGGGTGCTTCTCTTCTCCCGATGGGAGAAGGTGGCGCGCGAGCGCCGGATGAGGGTCGGCGGCTTCATTCGGCGATAGCCGTGGCAGGACCGGTGCGACGGCTCACGCCGAAGGCCGGGGGCGACCCTCACCCCCAACCCCCTCTCCCATCGGGAGAGGGGACCATAGGAACCGTCTGAACCGTCTGATTGCCTCCTGCGCGGCCGGGCGGGCTGACAGTGTAGGGGCCTTCCCGAGCAGGGTGGGAAAGTCTCGGCGGCATACGGTCAGTGCGCTGATTCCGCGAGGAATTCCTGCGGCCCCGTGGCGTAGCCGGGGGGGTCAGTCCGGCGTCGGGCGGGCGGGTTTGGCCGCGAGGGCGGCGCTTTCCTTCTTCAGGGGGCGCGAGACGGGGCAGACCTCCTGCACATAGCCGTTCAGGGTGTTGGCCAGCGCGTCGGCGACCAGGCTGTAATGGACGAACTGACCCTTCTTCTCGCTGGTGACCAGGCCGGCATTCTCGAGCACCGACAGGTGCTGGGACACGGCCGGTTTGGAGATCTCGAACCGGGCCGCGATCTCTCCCGCGGTCAGGTCGGCATGGGCCAGATAGGCGAGGACCTTGCGCCGCACGGGGCTGGAGAGGGCTTCGAACACACGTTGCATCCCTGAGTATTTAAGCGATTTGCTAAGGGCTTGCCAGTCGCATTCGTATGTGTAAGCTATTACTTAAATACCGAAGGGCCATGCAGATGTCAGACGTCCACGATCCCAATGCCGTCAACAGCCTTGTCGAACGGCCGGGGTGCAGCCCGGTCGAAGGCCGGGTCGTCTGGGACCCCGTTCACTCGCTCTGGAACGGCGGCATGCTGCTCGCAGCCCTCGTTCTGGCGCCGCTGACGTTCAGCTGGGGCACGCTTTCCGTGTTCATCGTCACGACCGGAGGCGCCTTGCTGCTCGGTCACTCCATCGGCTTTCACCGGCGCATGATTCACGGGAGTTTCCAGTGTCCGCTGTGGCTGGAGCACACACTGGTCTGGATTGGAACAGCGGTCGGCATGAGCGGCCCGTTCTGGATGATCCGCGCCCACGACCTGCGCGACTGGGCCCAGCGGCAACCGGAATGCCATCCGTATCTGGCCCATCGCGCGCCGATCCTGACCGATGCCTGGTGGCAGATGCATTGTCGGCTGGAGCTTGAGCGGCCGCCTGCGTTTGATCTGGGGCGCTTTCAGCGCGACCGGTTCTATCGGTTCCTCGAACGCACATGGATGCTGCAGCAACTGCCGATCGCGGGACTGCTGTGGCTGGCCGGAGGCTGGGGTTTTGTCGTCTGGGGCGTTTGCGTCCGGATCTCCGTCTCGATCATCGGCCACTGGTTCGTCGGGCGTCTGGCCCACACGCAGGGTCCGCAGAGCTGGCGCGTGCCGGCGTCGGGTGTGCAGGCCCATGACGTGCCGTGGGCGGCCATCCTGACCATGGGCGAGGCCTGGCACAACAACCATCACGCCTTTCCGGGCTCGGCGCGCCTCGGCCTTTATCCGGGTCAGAGCGACTGGGGTTACCGGTTCATCCAGCTGCTGGAGCGCATGGGGCTGGCCTGGGACGTGCGGACGCCGGAGGTCATGCCCGGACGGCTGGAGCGGCTGGAGGCGGTGCGATGAGGGCGCTCAGTAGGGTAGGGATGCTGTTCCTGGCGGTGGTCTGCTCCGGCTTTCTGGCCGCCGTGGCCTACGGCACTCAACTCGGCTTGGTCAGCGCCCTGACAGGTGATCTCGCGGGTTCGGCTTTCGGCCTCATCGCTGTGGCTTTCGCCGCTCCCGCCTTCATGCTCGGGGCCGCTCTCGTAGGAGTCGCGGCCTAGTTGCTCCTGCGCCGGACAAAGTGGAATACTCCCATGTCGGCGGCCATACTTGGAGGTAGTTCGACCAGCGCGGTCGGTGGGCTGATCTTTCTCATCGCCAGCGGCGGGGAGGCTTGGCCTTTGATGTTGCCCTTTCCCGCAGCAGGGGCCGTTGGCGGCTGCATCTTTCAGCACATGATGAACGAGCGGCCTCGGGTGCCAAAGTCAAACTCGACCAAATGAGGGGAGACCGGCAGCGGACTGCCCGGACCGATCCTCGGGTCAAGCCCGAGGATGACGACGTCTGTGAGGGGGCGCTTAAGCCGCGTCCTGCTCCGCCTTCCTGAGCGTTGACGCCCGGACCTTCTCGCTTTCGGACTTCAGCTGGCCGCAGGCGGCGAGGATGTCGCGGCCGCGCGGGGTGCGGATCGGCGAGGCGTAGCCGGCCTTGTTGAGGATGGCGGCGAAGCGTTCGATGGTCTTCCAGTCCGAGCATTCATAGTCGGTGCCGGGCCAAGGGTTGAACGGGATGAGGTTCACCTTGGCCGGGATGCCCTTGATCAGGTTGAGCAGGGCGTGGGCTTCATCGGGGCTGTCGTTGACGCCTTTGAGCATCACATATTCGAAGGTCACGCGGCGGGCGTTGGACAGGCCGGGATAGGCGCGGATGCCGTCCATCAGCTGGGCCAAGTCGTACTTCTTGTTCAGGGGCACCAGCACGTCGCGCAGGGGGTCGTTGGTGGCGTGCAGGCTGATCGCCAGCATGGCCTGGGTGCGGGTGCCGAGCGCCTCGAGCTGGGGCACCACGCCCGAGGTCGAGACGGTGATCCGGCGGCGCGAGAGGGCGATGCCCTCATTGTCCGAGATGATATCGATGGCGTCTGCGACGTGGTCGAGATTATAGAGCGGCTCGCCCATGCCCATGAAGACGATGTTCGACAGGCGGCGGTCCTCTTTGGGACTGGGCCATTCGCCGAGGTCATCGCGGGCGACCTGGACCTGGGCGACGATTTCGGCCGCGGTCAGGTTGCGGACCAGCTTCTGGGTGCCGGTGTGGCAGAAGGTGCAGTTGAGGGTGCAGCCGACCTGGGAGGAGACGCACAGGGCCCCGGCACGGCCCACATCAGGGATGTAGACGGCCTCGACCTCGATGCCCGGGGCGGTGCGGATCAGCCATTTGCGGGTGCCGTCGTTCGACACCTGACGCTCGACGATCTCGGGCCGGGCGAGGGTGAAGGCGGCGGCCAGCTTCGCCTGCGTATCCCTGGCCACATTGCTCATGGCGGCAAAGTCGGTGACGCCGAAATGGTGGATCCAGCCCCAGACCTGCGAGGCGCGCATCTTCGCCTTTTCGGGCGGGCAGATGTCGGCGTCGATCAACGCTTGACGCAGGCCCTCGCGCGTCAGCCCCGAGAGGTTGACGGGCGCAGGCTCGCCGGTTCCGTTCTGGGGCCGGGCGCGGGAAAGATCGAGCGTGGCGCTCACGAAAGCATCCTGTCGAGGCGGGCGGGGCGGGTGGAAAGGCGGGGCTTATAGCACAGAACCCGTCACGATTAAGGCCCCGGCCCCCACCGGATCGAGCGGCCCCTACAGCAGGGCCGAGATGGCTTCCCGCGCGGCCTCGCCGAGGTCGGGGCGTTTCAGGGCCAGGGCGACATTGGCGCGCAGCAGGCCGATCTTGTCGCCGCAGTCGTGGGTGACGCCCTCATACTCATAGGCGGTGAAGGCCTGGTCCTGCATCAGGCGGGCCATGGCGTCGGTCAGCTGGATCTCGCCGCCGGCGCCCCGGCCCTGCGTGGCCAGCAGGTCGAAGATCTGCGGCTGGAGGATGTAGCGGCCCGAGATCGACAGATTGGAGGGGGCCTCACCGCGCGGGGGCTTTTCGACCATGCCCTTCATCGAGATGCGGCGGCCGTTGCGCTCGGCCGGGTCGACGATGCCGTATTTGTGGGTGTCGGCCTCGGGCACCTGTTCGACGCCGATGACATTGCCGCCAACCTCGGCATAGACGTCTGCCAGCTGTTTCAGGGCGCCGGGCTGACCGTCAACGATGACGTCGGGCAGGATGACGGCAAAGGGTTCGTCGCCGATGATGTCGCGGGCGCACCAGACGGCGTGGCCGAGGCCCTTGGGCTGCATCTGGCGGGTGAAGCTCATCTCGCCGGCGGTGGCCAGTTCGCCGTTCATCATCTCGAGGATGTCGGTCTTGCCCTTGGCCTCCAGCTGGGCCTCCAGCTCGATCTGGTGGTCGAAATAGTCCTCGATCGCCTGTTTGGCGCGGCCCGTGACGAAGACGATGTGCTCGATCCCGGCCTCGCGCGCTTCCTCGACGATGTAGCTGAGAATGGGGCGGTCGACGACGTTCAGCAGTTCCTTGGGCGTGGTCTTGGTGCCGGGCAGGACCCGGGTGCCGAGACCGGCGACGGGAAGGACAGCCTTGCGCAGGCGGGCGGGGGTGGCGGGCATGGACGACTCCTGTACGGGATCACTCAACCGTGACGGACTTGGCAAGGTTCCGGGGCTGGTCGACGTCGGTGCCCTTATGGACGGCAGTGAAATAGGCCAGCATCTGGACAGGAATGGCATAGACCAGCGGCGCAATCAGGGGGTGACAGTCCGGCGCCTCGATGCGGGTGATGCCGGTGCCGTGGGGCGTGGGCGCCGACAGGGGCGCGATCATCACCACCGGGCCGCCGCGCGCCGCGATCTCCTGAAGGTTGGAGGCGGTCTTTTCGAACAGCTCGTCCAGCGGCGCCAGGGCGACGGTGGGCGTTTCCTCGTCGATCAGGGCGATGGGGCCGTGCTTGAGCTCGCCGGCGGCATAGCCCTCGGCGTGGATATAGCTGATTTCCTTGAGCTTGAGCGCGCCTTCCATGGCCAGCGGGAACATGGCGCCCCGGCCGAGGAAGAGGACGTCGGTGGCGCGGGACAGCTCGTGGGCGACCTCGCGCATGCGGTCTTCCATCTGCAGGGCCTCCGCGATCAGGCGCGGCGACTCGAACAGGGCCTGGACCAATGTGGCCTCTTCGTCCGCGCTGATCCGACCGCGCGCGACCCCGGCGGTGACGGCCAGGGCCAGCAGGGCGGCCACCTGGGCGGTGAAGGCCTTGGTCGAGGCGACGCCGATCTCGGGCCCGGCGTGGGTCGGCCACAGATATTTCGCCTCTCGCGCCATGGACGAGGAATGGACATTGACGAGCGCCGCCGTGGGCAGGCCCAGACCCTTGCACCAGGTCAGACAGGCCAGGGTATCGGCGGTCTCGCCCGACTGGCTGACGGCCACCGCAAGCGTGTCGGCCATCAGGGCCGGGGAGCGATAGCGGAACTCCGACGCGATCTCGACGTCACAGGGCAGGCCGGCCAGCTTTTCAAAGGCATAGCGGCCGATCTGGGCGGCATAGAAGGCGGTGCCGCAGGCCACGATCTGGATGCGGGCGATCGATTTGAAATCGACCTCCTGCTTCAGGGCGCGGCCGTTGACGAAGTCCAGATAGGCCGAAAGCGTGCGCTGGACGCTGTCGGGCTGTTCGTGGATCTCCTTTTCCATGAAGTGGCGGTATTCGCCCTTCTCGACCTGGGCGGCCGAGGCGGAGACGGTGACCACCGGCCGCTCGACCGGGTTGCCGTCGACGTCGAACATGCGCGCCCCGGTGCGGTCGAGGGCGACATAGTCCCCCTCTTCCAGATAGCTGATGGTCTGGGTGAAGGGGCCGACGGCGAGCGCGTCCGAGCCCAGATACATTTCGCCCTCGCCCCAGCCGACCACCAGCGGGCTGCCGCGCCGGGCGCCCAGGATCATGCCGTCCTCGCCCTCGATCAGCACGGCGAGGGCATAGGCGCCGGTCAGCCGGTCCAGCACCGACTTGAAGGCGACCACCGGGTCATTGCCGCCGCCGAGGGCGCGATCCAGCAAATGGGCCACGACCTCGGTGTCGGTCTGGCTCTCGAAGGTGTTGCCGAACGTTTCGAGCTCGGCCTTGAGGTCGGCGAAATTCTCGATGATGCCATTGTGGACCAGGGTCACGCGGCCCGCCTTGTGCGGGTGGGCGTTCTGGGTCGTGGGCGCGCCGTGGGTGGCCCAGCGGGTGTGGCCGATGCCGACGGTCGAGGACAGGGGTTCGGCCTGCAGCACCGACTCCAGCGCGGCGATCTTGCCCTTGGCCCGGCGGCGTTCGATCCGGCCCTCGACCAGGGCGGCAACACCCGCCGAGTCATAGCCGCGATACTCGAGACGCTTCAGGCTTTCGATCAGCCGGGGGATTGCCGGTCCGGTGCCGGTGACGCCAATGATGCCGCACATAGGTTCGTCCCTTATCAAAGATCGTCAGAAAACCATGGCTTTACGCACAGGCCTGTGACGGTCTAAGCCCACTCCGCCCTCGGGGGGCGGCTCCCCCCTAGGCCAAGACGACGGGGCCTGACATCTAAATTGCGGTTTCGCAAGGTTTCGGTGTCTGATGGGGGACGCGCCGGGGGGCCAGGAGTGAGGGATATTCATGGCTGAGAGACGCTATTTCGGGACCGATGGAATCCGGGGTCAGGCCAACAGTCACCCGATGACGCCGGAGGTGGCGCTGCGGGTCGGTCTGGCGGCCGGGCGGATGTTCATGTCCGAAGATGACCGGCGCCACACGGTGGTGATCGGCAAGGATACCCGGCTGTCGGGCTATATGATCGAGCCGGCGCTGGTCGCCGGCTTTGCCAGCGCCGGCATGGATGTGATCACCTTTGGCCCCCTGCCGACGCCGGGCGTGGCCATGATGACCCGCTCGATGCGCGCCGATCTGGGCGTGATGATCTCGGCCTCGCACAATGGCTTCATGGACAATGGCATCAAGCTGTTCGGCCCCGACGGCTACAAGCTGTCGGACTCGGTCGAGTTGAAGATCGAGGCGATGATGGACGCCGATCTGGATGCGGATCTGGCCCCCGCCGACCAGCTGGGCCGGGTCCGGCGCATCGACGACAGCCAGGCGCGCTATATCGAGGTGGCCAAGGCGACCTTTCCCAAGGCGCTGAGCCTTAAGGGCCTCAGGGTCGTGATCGACTGCGCCAACGGGGCCGGATACCGGGTCGCCCCGACGACGCTTTATGAACTGGGGGCCGAGGTCTTCCCGCTGGGGGTCGAGCCGAACGGGCTGAACATCAATGCCGACTGCGGCTCGACCTATCCGCAGGCGCTGAGCGCGGCGGTCAATCTGCACCGCGCCGATATCGGCATCGCGCTGGACGGCGACGCCGACCGGTTGATCATCTGCGACGAGAAGGGCCAGGTCGTGGACGGCGACCAGATCATGGCGCTGGTCGCGCGGGACTGGGCCGCGCAAGGGTTGCTGATGGGCGGCGGCGTGGTCGCCACCGTCATGTCCAATCTGGGGCTGGAGCGGGCGCTGCTGGCGGATGGACTGACGCTGGAACGGACCAGGGTCGGCGACCGCTATGTGATGGAGCGGATGCGCGAGGGCGGCTTCAATCTGGGCGGCGAACAGTCGGGGCACATCATCCTGCGCGACCATGCGACCACCGGCGACGGGCTGATTTCGGCGCTGCAGGTGCTGGCCGTGCTGGTCAAGAGCGGCCGCAAGATGAGCGATCTGGCCCGCCAGTTCGACCCGGTGCCGCAGATCCTCGAGAACGTCCGCTATGCCGCCGGCAAGCCGATGGAGGCCGCGAGCGTCAAGGCCGCCATTGCCGAGGGCGAGGCGCGACTGAAGGGTCAGGGCCGGGTTCTGGTCCGCAAGTCGGGCACCGAAAAGCTGATCCGGGTCATGGCCGAGGGCGATGACGAGGATCTGGTCCGCTCGGTCGTGGACGACATCTGTGCATCCGTGAAAACAGCCGGCTAGGTCAGACCGCAGCGAGGGCCTGTTCGAGGTCGACCCACAGGTCCTCGACGTTTTCGACGCCGACCGACAGGCGGATCAGGTCATCGCCGATGCCGCAGCGGCCCTTGGCTTCGGTCGAATAGTCCGAATGGGTCATGCTGGACGGGTGGGAGGCCAGACTTTCGGAGCCGCCGAGGCTGACGGCCAGCTTGAACAGCCTCAGCGCGTTCAGCATGCGGAAGGCCTCGGCCTCGCCGCCCTTCAGCCGGATGGAGAAGGTCGAGCCGGGGCCCTGGCACTGGGCCTCGAAGATGGCGCGCTGTTCGCCCGCGCCGCCCCCGGCCACCAGCACATCGGCGACCTTGTCATGAGCGCGCAGGCGTTCGGCCAGAATCCGGGCGCTGTCCTGGGAGCGCTCCATGCGCAAATGCAGGGTCTCGAGGCTGCGGCTGAGCAGCCAAGCGGTATGGGGGTCAGTCGCGGTGCCGCAGATGGTGCGCATCTCGGCGATCCGGGCCATGACGTCAGCCGAGCCCAGGCAACCGCCGGCGATCAGGTCGGAGTGGCCGCCGACATATTTGGTCAGCGAGTAGAGCGACAGGTCGGCGCCAAGTTCCAGCGGGCGCTGCCACAGCGGGCCGAGGAAGGTGTTGTCCACCGCAACGACCGGGCGTTCGGTCTGACCCAGACCGCGCACCTCGGCCACGGCGGCGGCGATATCGACGACCTGATTGGTCGGGTTGGACGGGGTTTCCAGATAGACAACGGCGAGGCGACCGCCACCTTCTGCCGCCTTGGCTGCCGTGTCGCGAATGGCCTGTCTCACGACTTCGGTACCGCCGGTGGCCAGCACCTGGGCGACCTTGACGCCATAGCGGGGCAGGATGCGGTCGAACAGATATTCGGTCCCGCCATAGGCCGGGGCGGCATAGAGGACGGTATCGCCGGGGCGGGTCAGGGCCAGCATGGCCGTGGAGATGGCCGCCATGCCGCTGGAGAAGACCAGCGCCCGATCCGCCTTGTCCCAGACCGCCAGCCGATCCTCGAGGATTTCGAGGTTCGGATTGTTGATCCGCGAATAGATCAGGCCCAGCGCCTCGTCGGGTTCCTTTTCGCGCAGGCCATAGGCGACCTCGAAGAAGCGCTTGCCGTCTTCGGCCGATTTGAAGACGAAGGTCGAGGTCTGGAACAGCGGCGCCTTGATCGCCCCTTCGGACAGGGTGGGGTCATAGCCAAAGCCCATCATCAGGGTCTCCGGCGCCAGATCGCGACCGCCAAGCGTGCGGGATTTGTGGTGGCTCATTCGATCACTCCTTATTCAGCCAACGTCCCGACCAGGACCTCGATCCGTTTACGGATGTCGGGGACAGCGACGGTTTCCCAGAAGGTGGCGCGGGCGGGCGGGCCCAGCACCAGAAGCGTGGGGTCGGAGGTGCCGTCGACCGTCAGCACGCGCCCGCTGTCATCCAGCTCCAGCCCCAGCCGCAGGGGGTCGAGGCGGGCGCGGCCGGTCGAGATCAGCGGCCCCGTCAGCAGATCGCGGGCGGGATCGTGGCCCGGGCCGGTGCAGTCGATCAGCCAGTCGGCCTCTACCGATCGGGAGTCCGCCGTGCCCTTGGGGCGGTAGCCGAGGGTAATGCCGTCGTCCACTGCGGCCACCGAGACCACCCGCCCTGCCACGACCGTCAACCGCCCGGCGTCGGTCAGGGCCTCCATTTCGGCAGCAATGGCCGGGGCGATCCGGTGACGGTGTACATCCCAGAAGGGGCGCAGGTGCCGGACGAGGCGGGCGCGGGTGACGACATCGGCGGCGCGCCACAGGTCGCCGGTAACGGGCCGCAAACCCTCCATCAGCGCCCGCCACTGACCCTGCTTCGCCAGCCGCCGGGCCGCAGACAGGCGCGCCGAGGCCGGGCCGTCGGCCAGTTGGGGCGAGACCGGCAGGGGGGCCTCAGGGTGATCATGATGGGCGCGCGGGCCCAGCCCCCGTCGGGACAGGGCGAACAGCGGTCCGCGCCAGCCCCGCGCCTGAAGCCAGACCGCCATATCGACCATGGTCAGGCCGGTGCCGATGATGGCGACGCGGTCGTCGCCGCGGATCCCGTCGAGCGCGCCGGGCGTCCAGGGGTCAGCGATGATCCGCCGGCTGTCCGCCGACGCCGTGCGGGGCGCGGGATTGCCGGTCGCCAGCACGATGGCCCGACCCGAAACGCGCCGGCCGTCGTCGAGCACGACCGTCGTGCCCTTGATCGCCCGGGCCCGGCCCTGCACCCGGGTGATCCGCCCGGGATGGGACGCTTCGACCGCCCTCAGTCGGTCCCGGACGTAGAGGCCATACAGGCGGCGGGGCGCGAAGCCCTCCGGATCGGCGCGGTCTGGATGGTTGCGCCTCAGCCAGTCGACGAAATCGCCGGCCCGGTCCTCGATTGCGCTCATCCGGTTCGAGCGCACGTTCAGCAGGTGGCCGTCAAAGGGGGTGGAATAGGCGACGCCGAGGCCGAAATCGCCGCCGGCATCGATCAGGGTCGAGGTCGCGCCCCGTTCAGCCAGACGCGCGGCGGCCATGGCGCCGGAAAATCCGCCGCCGATGATGACGATCTGGTCGCTTGAGCTGCTCACCCGTCCTCCCGGTCGAGGGCCTAATGGACCGCTGCGCGGGTGCGGTCAAACTTCCTGATTATAGCCGCCGACCTCGGGATGAGCGGCCAGACGCGGCTTGACCTCGGCATGGAAAAGCGCCCGCATGTCGGCCTCTGACGTCAGGCTTTCGACCACCACCACCAGTTCCGGCTTGTTGGACGAGGCGCGGACCAGAAGCCAGCCGCCGTCCTCCAGTTCGACCCGGATGCCGTTGACCGTCACCAGATCGCGGATGCGCCGACCGAGAATGGTGCCACCGGCGGCGGCCAGCGTCCGGTATTCCACGGTAACCCGCTCGACCACCGCATATTTCTCCGTATCCGGACAGTGGGCGTTCATGGTCAGGGAGGTGAAGGCGGGCGGCAGCTCCGCCTCCAGCGCCGACAGGCGACGACCGTCGGCCCGGTCCAGCAGCCGCAGGATTTCGCGCGCGAACACAAGGGCGTCGTCATAGCCCCGGCCCAGCGGCGGGGAAAAGAAGACATGGCCCGACTTTTCAAAGCCGACCAGCGCGCCTTCAGCCGCGACCGCCCGCTTCATATGGCTGTGGCCGGTCATGCCATAGACGACGCGCGCGCCTGCGGCTGCCAGCACCGGATCGGTCCGGTAGAGACCGGTCGACTTCACATCGACGACAAAGGTCGCCCCGGGATGGTCGGCGACCAGATCGCGGGCCAGCATCAGCCCCATGCGGTCGGCGAAGATCTCATGCCCCCGGTCGTCGACCACGCCGCAGCGGTCGCCGTCGCCGTCAAAGCCGAGGGCCAGATCGGCGCCCGTCTTGCGCACCCGGTCGGCCATGGCGTCCAGCATGACGCGGTCTTCGGGGTTCGGATTGTAGCGGGGGAAGGTCCAGTCGAGGTCGGTGTCCATCTCGATCACCTCGGCCCCCATGCGCCGCAGGGCCTCGGGGACAAAGGCGCCGGCCGTACCATTGCCGCAGGCGGCGACAACCCGGATCGGCCGGGACAGGGCCGGCCCGGACGCGACCTCGGCCTGATAGCGCTCGACAAAGTCCTGCACGGTGACGACGTGCCCGCCCGGGCGCTCGATCCGTCCGCCCTCCAGCGAGAGCGCCCTGAGCCGCCCCATTTCGTCGGGTCCGAAGGTGAAGGGCGGGCGGGCCCCCATCTTGACCCCGGTCCAGCCGTTCTCGTTGTGGCTGGCAGTGACCATGGCGACGGCGGGCACGCCGAGCGCCTCGCGGGCGAAATAGGCCATGGGGGTCAGGCACAGACCGATATCGTGAACCTCGGCCCCGCCGGCGACCAGACCCCGGATCAGGGCCGCCTTCACGTCTTCCGAATAGCTGCGGTAGTCGTGGCCGGTGACCAGGCGCGGACTGTCCAGCTCGTGCAGCAAGGTGGCCAGCGCCAGCCCCAGGGTCTCGACGCCCTGAAGGTCCAGATCGGCCCCCAGAACCCAGCGGGCGTCATATTCGCGAAAGCCGGTCGGAGCGATCAGGCCGGGCATCAGACACCTCTGGACAGCAGGGAACAGCGGAGGGCTATAGGAGAAAAGGGGCGCGCCGATCAAACGGCGGGCGGAGGATCGCGGCCTGCGGCCCGGCTTGACCCCCGCCCGGGGGACGCCTAGGCGAAAACCCTGTCATCCGGAGATATGCATGCCCCGCCTCGTCCTTCTGCGTCACGGCCAGAGCCAGTGGAACCTCGAGAACCGCTTCACCGGCTGGGTCGATGTCGACCTGACCGACCAGGGCGAGGCCGAGGCCAGAAAAGGCGGGACATTGATCGCGGACGCGGGCTTTACCCCCGTCGTCATGTTCACCTCGGTGCTGAAGCGGGCCCGGCGGACCGGGGATCTGGCGCTGGCGGCGGCGGGGCTGAAGGATGTGCCGATCGTGCGCGACTGGCACCTGAACGAGCGTCATTATGGCGGGCTGACCGGCCTCAACAAGGCCGAGACGGCGGAGCAGCACGGCGAGGATCAGGTCCGCATCTGGCGCCGCAGCTATGACGTCCCGCCCCCGCCGATGCAGGACGGCCACCCGCACAGCTTTGCCGGAGATCCGCTGTACGAAGGCCAGACCATCCCGGATACCGAGAGCCTGAAGACCACCCTGGATCGGGTGCTGCCCTATTGGGATGCCGAGATCGCGCCGCGCCTGAAAGCGGGCGAGGATGTGCTGATCGTCGCCCACGGCAATTCGCTGCGGGCCATTGTCAAACATCTGTTCGCCGTGCCGGATGACCGGATCGTCGGCGTCGAGATTCCGACCGGCAATCCGCTGGAGATCGACCTGGACAGCGATCTTGTGCCGACCGACGCCCGCTATCTGGATACGGGACGCGCCGCAGAACTTCCGCCGCTGCCGGAGAAACAGGCGTGAGCGCGGCTGACGACGCCCGCCATATGGCCCGCGCCATAGAGCTGGCGCAGGCGCGGATGGGCGAGACCTGGCCCAATCCGGCGGTCGGCTGTGTGCTGGTGAACGATGGAGAGGTGGTCGCCGAGGCCGCCACCGCCCAGGGCGGACGCCCCCACGCCGAGGAAAAGGCCGTTCCCGCCGCCGGCGACAGGGCGAAGGGCGCGACCGCCTATGTGACGCTGGAGCCGTGTGGGGCGCGGTCCTCGGGCCGCAAGTCGTGTGCCCATTTCCTGGCCGAGGCCGGGGTGGCGCGGGTGGTGATCGCGGCGCTGGACCCTTCGCCCTTTGCCTCCGGGCGCGGCACCGAACGGCTGCGTCAGGCGGGCCTCGAGGTCGAGACCGGGCTGATGGCCGATGAGGCGCTGGCGCTGTGCGAAGGCTTTCTGCACCGGCTGGAGACCGGCCGTCCGCTGGTGCGGATCAGCGACACGGGCGAAGGGTTTGATGCCCGCTTTACCGCCTCGCCGCGCGCCGATCTGGTCGGCGAGCTGAGCCGGCTGGGCGAGGCCGGCTATACCCGGCTGTGGGTGTCCCCCGGGGAACTGGCCGACAGTCTGAAGGATCAGGGCCTGCTGAAGGTCTGAGGCCGGACAGCAAACCTTCCTTAAGCGTAATCGTGTCAGCGTGCCGCCATGGCCCAGGCTGCTGAACCTGTCGCACGGCGACGGCTGACCCAGAGCGAGGTGGACGCGATCTGCGCCCGCCACGATCGGCTGTGGCAGGCCCGGCCCGGCGGGGCGCGGGCCGTTTTTGCCTGGATGGACCTGAGCGGGCTGGACCTGAAGGGCCGCAATCTGGCCGATGCCGATTTTTCCGCCGCCGATCTGACCGGCTGTGACCTGTCGGGGGCGCGGCTGGACAATGCCACCTTCTTTGGCGCCGATATGCAGGACGTCATGCTGGCCGAGGCGTCGATGCGGCGCTCCGACCTGCGGGGGGCCTGTCTGCGGGGGGCCGATCTGACGGGGGCGGACCTGTTCGAGGCGGATCTTCGCGAAGGGACCATCGCCGCCGCCGATGCGCGGATGGGCTTTCGCGTCATCGAAGCCCGGGCCCGGCATGAGACCCAGGCTCACGGGGCCTGTCTGGCCGGGGCCAATCTGGAGCGGTCGCGCCTGACCGGCGTGGTTGCCGTGGCCGCAGACTTTACCGATGCCGTGATGAAGGACTGCAAACTGGTGCGCGCCAATCTGAAGCAGGCCAGTTTCAGGGGCGCCGATCTGGCGGGAGCCGACCTGTCGGGCGCCGACCTGTCCGGGGCCGATCTGCGCGACGCCGTGCTGGTCGGCGTAAACCGTCAGTCGTGGCGGACCGATGGGGCCCGCATGGAAGGCAGCCTGACCGACGACCGGTCCTCGGGCGATCCGGTGTCTCGCCTGCCGGCCGCCGACATGCTCCGGGACCATGCCCTGTGGTGCGAGACGGACGGTCGCGAGGGCAAGCCCTCGGTCTTCAACAGTGTCGATCTGAGGTCGCTGAAGTCGATCCGGGGTCTGAACCTGACCGCCCTGTCGGCGCGAGACGCGATCTTCTACGGCCTCGACATGGAGGGGGTGCAGATGCAGGGCGCCCATCTGGAAGGGGCCGACCTTCGCGCCTGCAACCTGCGGGGGGCCGACCTGCGCGGGGCGCGTCTGGCCGGAGCGCGGTTGAACGGGGCCGATCTGCGTCAGGCCCAGCTGGGGCCGCTGCTGTTATCTGCCGAGCGCATCCTGCCGGCCGATCTGACCGGCGCCATCCTGCGCGGGGCGGATCTGTCGGGCGCGGACCTCCGAAACGGCCGCCTGGCCGGGGCTGACCTCAGCCGGGCGCGGCTGCACGGGTGCCAGATGCGGCTGACAGATCTGTCCGGAGCGGTCCTGACCGGGGTGCTGGGCCTGAACCCCGAAGGAACCCCCGCATGAGTTTCACGCGCCGCGCCCTCGGACAAGGTGATGTGGACCTGCTGATCATGGCGCATGAGCGCTTTGTCGAAGGCCGCGCGGGCGGGCGACGACTGGCGCTCAAATTCATGGCGCTGGACGGGCTCAATCTGGCGGGGCGCAATCTGGAGGAAGCCGACTTTACCGGCTGTTCTCTGAGGGGCACCCGTCTGTCCGGCGCGCGACTGAATCGCGCCGTCCTGTTTTGCTGTGACCTGCGCGAAGCCGATCTGAGCAGCGCCCAGCTGGCGCGGGCCGATCTTCGCGGCGCCTGTCTCAGGGGCGCGGATCTGGCGCGGGCCGACCTGACCCAGGCGGATTTCCGCGAAGGGGTGATCGCTGTCCCCCACGCGACCAAGGGGCTGTCGTCTGTCAAGCACGAGACCCATCAGGGCAATGCCGACGGCGCCACCTTCACCGGCGCCACCCTGAACGGGGCGACGCTGGAGGGGTTCAGCGCCTTCAAGGTCGACTTTACCGACTGCGCCATGAAGGGCACCCGCCTGACCCGCGCCAATCTCAAGGATGCCGACCTGTCGGGCGCCATGATGGAAGGGGCCGACGTCGGAGGGGCCAATCTGTCGGGGGCCCGGATGATCGGTGCGGTCCTGACCCATGTCGCCTTTGATACAGCGCGCACGGAACGGACCGACATGACCGGCTGTCTGCGCGAGCCGACGCTGGAAGCCATCACCGAGGCCGATGCCCTGCTGGAACAGGCACTGGACGCCAATGCCTGGGCCGCGAGCGGCGGGGTGCTGGGCTCTCCGGCTAATTTCGCGGGCAAGGATCTTCGACCGCTGGGGGCCCGCCTGAAGGGACTGAAGCTTCCCGCCCTCAATGCCAAGGGCGCCTGTCTGGTCGGGATGGACCTGTCGGGAGTGGCGCTTCAGGGCGCCAATCTGGAAGGCGCCGACCTGCGGGGCTGTACGCTCCGGGGCGTCGACCTGCGCGGAAGCCGGATGATGCGGGCCATCTTCAGCCACGCGGATCTGGACGGTGCGGTTCTGGCATCCCTGCCGCTGGGCGGGGGACGGTCGATGCCGACCAATCTGTCGGACGCAGGCCTCAGGTACGCGCGTCTGGTCGCCGCCGACTTTACCGGGGCGGTTATGGACCGGGCCGACCTGACGGGCGCCCGGACGGATGATGCCGTACTGAGCGATGCCCAGCGCGCCAGCCTGACGATGCGCCGCACCGCCGCCTGAGACCGACCTCGGGTCTTGCTCCCGGGCGGGGCTCAGCCTATCCCGGGGCCATGACCGCGCCCCTGATCTGTCCGTCCATTCTGGCCTCTGACTTTGCCCGGCTGGGCGAGGAGGTCGCCGCCCTTGAGACCGCGGGGGCCGACTGGGTCCATGTCGATGTCATGGACGGCCATTTCGTGCCCAATCTGACCATCGGGCCGGACGTGGTGAAGGCGCTTCGTCCCCACACCCGCCTGCCGTTCGACGTGCATCTGATGGTGGCGCCGGTCGATGCATGGCTGGAGGCCTATCGAGACGCCGGAGCCGATGTGCTGAGCGTGCATCCGGAATCCGGGCCGCACCTGCACCGGACGCTGGGCCGGATCCGGGAGCTGGGGGCCAAGGCCGGCGTGGTGCTGAACCCGGGGACCCCCGTCGGCATCCTGGATGAGGTGATCGATCTGGTCGATCTGGTGCTGATCATGTCGGTCAACCCCGGCTTTGGCGGCCAGAAATTCATTCCGGCCTCGCTGGACAAGATCGCCCGGGTCCGCCAGCGGCTGGACGCCGCCGGGTCGAAGGCCACCCTGCAGGTGGACGGCGGGGTGACAGCGGACAATGCGGCGGACTGTGTCGCGGCAGGCGCCGACGCGCTGGTGGCGGGAACGGCCGTGTTCCGCGGCGGGCCCTCTGCCTATGCCGACAATATCGCGGCCCTGAAGGGTCGCTGATGGCGGGGATCGGCCCGTTCGCCAAAGCCGAGGCCTCGGTTCCCGAAGGTCAGATTCCCGGCCTGCGCGGCGCCCCGCCCCGGACGCCGGTCAGGCCGTCGGGCGCCCGGCCCGGCGCGCGGATATGGCCACTGGTGGTCGGGCGACTGATGACGCGCCAGATCTGGATCGAGCTGTACGGTCTGCCCGGGTATGGCCAGACGCTGAAGGGCAGGCCCTGGGGGCTGAAGCCCTCGGCCTTTGCCGCCACACCCCGCGATTTTCGTCCGTTGGAGGCCCCGGGTGCCGGCAAGCCGATCCTGCAGGGGCGCTTTACCCTGGCCGGAATCAGTCTGGACGTGCCCGCCCCGCAGGACCCGTGGGACCGGGCCAGCCCGTCGCGCGGCTTTGCCGAGGCGCTGCACAGTTTCGACTGGCTGCCCGCCCTGATGCAGGAGGGCGAGGCCGGGGCGCGCGAGGCGCTGCGGCTGACGCTGGGCTGGGGACGGGTGTTTCACCGCTGGGCGCCGTTTGCGTGGGACCCGGACCGGATGGCCCGGCGGCTGTTGCACCTGGCACCGGCGCTTCGGCGGATGGGGGCGGTGGCCGATGACACCGAACGGGGTCAGCTGGCCGTGCTGGTCGCGCGGCAGGCCCGCCAGCTGTTGCGTCCCCCCGGACCGGCCGCGGGGGCGGCCACACGAGCCATAGCCGCAGCGCTCATCGGATGCGCGCTGGCCGGTATGTCCGGCGCGCGCCTGCGGCGACGGGGGCTGAAGCGGCTGCCCCGCGCCCTGTCGCGGACGCTGAGGCCCGACGGCGCCCATATGTCGCGCAGCCCCGAGGCGGGGCTGGAGCTGCTGTTCGATCTGTTGATGCTGAAGGACGGGCTGACACAGCTGTCCGAACCGGTACCGGAGGCGGTTGAGGCCGCGCTTCAGAAACTGGCGCTCGCGACCCAGGCGCTGGTGATGCCGGACGGACGACTGCCCGGAGTCCATGGCGGGGGCGTTTCGACGGCGACGCGGGTGGCGGCGGCCCTCTCGGCGGCTGGCATTGCGGCGACCCCCGACTCGGCGTCTACCGCCCCGGCCCAGCCGCCGGTCGGAGGGCTGGCGCGGATGCGCAGCCCCTTGCTGAATCTGGTGATCGACGTCGAGGCACCGCCGCGCGGGGCCTGGACCGAGGCGGCCTGCGCCCAGCCGCTGGCGCTGGAGATTGTCTGTGGCCGCGACCGGCTGATCACCGGCTGTGGCTGGACCCCCCGGGCGTTCGAGCGGCAGGGGCTGAGGCTGACGCCGGGCCATTCAACCTTGACCCTGAGCGAGACCTCACTGGGCGAACCGCTGGGCGGCTGGCAGGCCGAGCTTCTGGGGCCGCGCCTGCTGACCCGGCCCTATGCGGTGCGTCACGAGGAGCGGCAGGGCGACGGCGCCCTGTGGCTGGAGGCGCAGCACGACGGCTGGGCGCCGTTGACGGGTCTGGCCCACCAGCGCCGCCTGTATCTGGATCAACGACTGGACGAACTGCGCGCCGAGGAACGGCTGTTCCCGGCTGACCATGCGCCCAGCCCGCCGCCGGTGCTGGCGGCGCCCTATGCCGTGCGGTTCCAGCTGGAGCCGGGGGTGCAGGCGTCGCTGGCGCGCGACCGGCGCTCGATCCTGCTGCGCGGCCACTCGGGGCGGGGATGGTGGTTCCGCACCGACGGGCCCGATGTCGCCATCGAGCCTTCGGTTCACAGCGTCGAGGGTCAGACCCGCCGCGCCCTGCAGATCGTGGTCCGGGGCTCGGCCCGCACGGACGCAGAAACACGCATCCGCTGGAAGCTCAATCCGGCGGGCGCGTCCGGCGATCCGGTGGTGGACTAGGACCGCCGTCGCGTCAGCGGTGGCGGCTTTTTTCTGTGAAGGCCGCGGCAACCATGGTGGCCAGGGCCGGATTTCGCAGGAAGATGAAACCGCCCGCCAGCGTCGCGACCGAAGCCAGGATCGGGCGGTTGCGGAACAGCTGGAAGGCCCGGCCGGCAAGGCCGTCAGTCATGCTGGACTCATCTTCCTCGTCGTCACCGTCGGCCTTCTTCAGGAAGACCATGACCACGGCGAGCGCCGCGAGGGCGAAGACCAGAAAGGTCACCGCCGCCGCAGCCAGGGGCACGATCACGATCGACAGGGCAAAGAAGATTACCGCCCCGAGGCAGAGCACGGCAACGAAGGCGGCCGAGGCCGCCACCGCAACGGCGACGGCCTTCTTGACGAGTCCGCGTCCCAGCATCAGTGGCGACGACCGGCCAGCAGCATGCCGATCACGACGCCGATGCCGAGGGCGATACCGGTCGACTGCATCGGACGCTCCTGCACCCGCTCGACCAGATAACGCTGGGCTTCATCGAAGCGCTCGGCGGCATCGTCGTAATATTCGCGACCGCGCACCCGGGCCTGCTCATAATAGGCTTCGGCCTGGCCCCGGACTTCATCGGCCTTGCCACGCAGGCGGGCCTCGGCGGCCTCGGCGCGAGCACGCAGGCGTTCGCCTTCCTCGCGGGCACCCACCTTGATGTCTTCCTTGAGGACTTTCAGGTCGTTCTTGATGTCTTCGCGGGCCTTTGTGGTGGCCATGGTGACGCTCCCGGTCTGTAAGCTTGACGATAGTATGAGATATAAGGTGGCAACGCCGCGGACGCCAGCGGGTTCCCGCATTGCAGCATGGATCGGGCCGACGGGCCGGGCATCTCCGCCCGTTGCGGAGGCCGGAGACCGGGCTTAAGCCTCAGCCATGACCCAGTGGCTTATCCCCCCGCCCCAGACCCCGTCCCTGCCGATCATCGGCAGCGACCGGCGCTATGCCGTGCGTCGCATCCTGTGCGTCGGCCAGAACTATGCCGATCATGCGCGCGAGATGGGCGCCGATCCCGATCGACCGGCGCCATTTTTCTTCTCCAAACCGGCCATGGCGCTGGTGAGCGACGGGGCCGACCCGGCCTTTCCGTCGATGACCGGAAACCTGCATCACGAGGTGGAACTGGTGCTGGCGCTCGGCGAGAAGGCCGAAATCATCGGCCACGCGGTCGGATGCGATCTGACCCGCCGCGACCTGCAGGCCGAGGCCAAGGCGAAGGGGCGCCCGTGGGACGCCGCCAAGGGGTTCGACCAGTCCGCCCCGTGTGGTGCGCTGACCCTCGGGACCGGGCCCGCCGCCTCGTCGGCCATCCGCCTGTCGGTCAATGGCGAAGGGCGTCAGTCGGCGCGCCTGTCCGACATGATCTGGGCCCCGCACGAGATTGTCGAGCAGGCCGCGCGCCTGTGGGATCTCGGCCCGGGCGACCTGATCTTTACCGGCACGCCGGCCGGGGTGGGGCCGGTTCAGACCGGCGACCGCATCGAGGCTGTGATAGAAGGGCTTGCGCCCCTGTCCTTCACAATGGGGCCGCCCCGGACCTGAGGTTTTCATGATCCTGCACGGCTATTTCCGCTCGGGCACCAGCTACCGGACCCGTATCGCGCTCAACCTCAAGGGGCTGAGCTATGAGACGCAGGGCATTGACCTGCGCATCGGGGCCCAGAAGTCCGACGCCTATCTGGCGCTGAATCCGCAAGGCATGGTGCCCGCGCTGGAGACCCCGGAGGGGGTGCTGGTGCAGAGCCCGGCCATTCTGGAATGGCTGGAAGAGCGCCACCCCCGACCGCCCCTGCTGCCGGAGACGGCCATGGACCGGGCGACGGTGCGGGCCATGGCGGCCGTCATCGGATGCGACATCCATCCGCTCAATAATCTGAGGGTGCTGAAGGCCCTGCGCAGCCAGTTCGAGGCGGATCAGGCAACGGTGGATGCCTGGGCCGGACGCTGGATCACGCCCGGCTTTGAGGCGCTGGAAATCCTGGTCGGACGTCACGGGCGGGGCTGGAGCTTTGGCGAGGCGCCGGGTCTGGTCGACTGCTATCTGATCCCGCAGATCTATTCCGCGCGCCGCTTCAGTGTGCCGCTGGAGGCTTTTCCCCGGCTTCTGGCGATCGAGGCTGCGGCGGCCGATCACCCCGCTTTCATCGCCGCCCACCCCGACCGTCAGCCGGATGCGGACTGACCGAAAAACGCCGTGCGGTAAGGTTCTGGCAAACTCTCGGTGAGGCGCCCTTAAACATTCGGCGTCAGGATCGTCGGGTGAGTTCAGAGATTTCCGCCCCTCCCGCCGCCCAACTGGCGCTCGCCGTGGTCCCCGCCGCCCCGCGCGAGGCTGCAGGTGGCGTGTTGTCGCGCGAGTCCGGTCTGGCCCAGCTGCTGCAGACCGCCGCCGACGGGGGCATTCGCCGCATCCTGACCCGGCCCGAGGGCGATGACGAGCGCACCCTGTGCCAGGCCTGGCCCTTCCCCTCCCCGTTTCAGGTGTCGGTGACGACGCTGGACGCGGGCGAAGGTCCCGACCGGATCGAGGCCCGGGCCCGTCGCTCGCTGGAACGTCTGGGTCTGCCGCGCGGCGATGTGCTGCTGGTCCGCGATGTGCGTGATCTGGCCGGAGCCGAGGGTCGCGCCCTGTGGGAGCGACTGGTCGCCCTGAAGGACCGCGGCCTGTTCCGGCGCATCGGTATTCGCACCCGGCTTGAGGACAGTCCGGTGCTGGTGGCCCGACGCTTCCAGCCCGACCTGATCCAGCTGCCGCTCAATATTCTGGACCAGCGTGCGCGCCGCGAGGGGGTGCTGGCGGCGCTCGCCGAACAGGGGGTGGCGGTGCAGCTGGCCTCGGTGCTGGCCAATGGCCTGCTGTTCGCGGGCTCCGACGAAATGGTCGGCGCCTCGGCCTCCGACATTGTGCTGCTGTCGCGCCTGCGCCGGCGGCTGGCCGAGGCGCGCCTCGATCCCATGCAGGCCGCGCTGGCCTATGCGGCCGACAGCCTGACCGGCATGGCCGAGGGCTCAAGCCTGCTGGCATGTGTCACCTCGGCCGCCGAGACCCGCGCCCTGCTGGCCGCCGTCAATGCGGCCCGCCCTGCGCTGGACTGGACCGTATTCGACCAGGGCGGTCGGCTGGCGGCGACCGGCGATGCGGCCGCCGCCTTTTCCGGCGTCAGTAGCGCAGCCTGACCCCGAGGGCGAAGGTCCGGCCCGGCTCGCCATAGCCCAGCAGCGACTGCCAGCGCGCATCCGACAGATTGTCGATCCGGGCGGTCAGCTCGACCTGATCGGTCAGGGCATAGCCAAGGTGGAGATCGGCCGTGACAAAGCCGGCGCGGGTCCCGCCGGCGTCCGGCATGTCGCCCTCGGCCCGGACGGTGAGGCGGCCGCTCAACCGCTCGCCGCTGTAGCCCAGACCCACCGTGCCCGCGTGTTCCGGCACCCGCAGCAGCGGTTCCCCATCGCTCTCGTCGCGGGCATCGGTCCAGCCATAGGTCAGGCTGAGGTCGAAGCTGCCGCCGAGGAAGACCTGGCCTTCCAGTTCGATGCCATCCGTGCGGGTGCGGTCCAGATTGATATAGACGCTGTCGAAGGTGACGGGATCGAAGCGGTAGATGATCTGGTCCTCGATGGTCAGACGATAGACGGTCAGTCGCCCGGCGATGCCGCCGCCCGGGCTCTGCCAGCCCAGCGCCAGCTCGGCCCCCTCGGCGTGCTCTGGTCTCAGGGCGGGAAAGGGGTCGACCGAAAAGCAGAAGTCACAGACCGACTGGCTGACCGTCGGGGCCTTGAACCCCGTGCCGAAGGCGCCGGACAGGCCAAAGCCTGCGCCCAGATCGGCATGGCCGGTCAGCCGGCCCGTGGTGGCGGCGCCGAAATCATCGGTGTCGTCATGACGAAGCGCGGCGCCGACTGTCACGCGGGACGTCACCGGAAACAGGACCGTGCCATAGACCGAGCTGGTGCCCAGATCGTCGGACAGGCCGCTGTCGAGGTTGGCGGACTCGGCCCGCCGCTCCAGCCCCGCGGCCCAGGTGAGGCGCCCCTCGCCGCCCGTGCCGTCCATGTCCCAGCGCCAGACCTGACGGTCGGCCTCGAACCGGTTGGCATAGGCCGAGCGGGTCTCGCGCTCGGTATCCGATGCGGCCAGCATCAGCCGGTGGCGCACCCGGCCGGTCCGGACCGACAGCCGTCCGTGACCCGACCAGCCCTCGCTTTTTGACACATCATCGGTGTCGCCCAGCGCAAAGGCGGGGGCGGGATAGCCGTCAATCTCGGCCCGGCTTTGCGTCCAGCGCAGGCCGCCGTCCAGCTCGACACCGGCGCGCGGCGTGATCCGGCCCTTGAGGCCCGCCGTCAGGGTCTGAAAGCCATCGTCCTCGGTGCCGCTGGCGGCGGCCGAGACCCCGTCGGTGCGGAAGCCGGAGACGCTGAGCCCCAGCGCACCCCGCTCTCCGGCCCGGCCCATGGACAGCGCGCCGCGTTGCGTGTTCAGCGAGCCGGCCTCGAGATCGGCGCGGAGGCCGTCGACCTCGCGCGTGGTCAGGGCCACGACCCCGCCGATGGCGTCCGAACCCCACAGGGACGACTGGGGGCCCGACAGGACCTCCATCTGCGCGATGTCCGAAAGGCTGAGGCCGGAAAAGTCATAGGCGCCGTTGATCTCGGCCGGGTCATTGACCGGCACGCCGTCGATCAGCACCAGGGTCTTGCCGGGGCTGGCTCCGCGCAGGCGAAGCTGGGTCAGGCCGCCGAACGGTCCGGTGCGGGCCAGCGCCGCGCCCGGCACCTCGGCCAGCAGGTCGGCAGCAAAGATGGCACCGCGCGCCTCGATATCGGCCTCGGTAAAGACCCGGGCGCCGGGGGTCTCGGCCTCCGGCTGCGGCAGGCGGGTGGCGGTGACGATCACCTCCTCCAGCCGGACCGGATCGCCGGGATCGCCCGGGTCACCGGGATCTGGCACGTGGGCAAGGGCGGGCGTGCCCGCGCACAGACACAGCACGGCAAGCGATGCCGTGGTCATCAAATGTCTCATCAGACAGTCTCCGTCAGCCCGGCGGCAGCGCGCGACGGGCGGTTCAGGATGCGACCGATCCCGACCCCCGGATGGGGGGCCGGCGCTGGGATCGGGTCGCTTCGACGGAATCGTCCCCGCGCCCCTGTCTGGTCCCGGACAGAAGACGAGCGACGTCGGCGGCCAGGTCTCCTGGCTTGCGGATCAACAGCCGCCGCCCTCGCCTTCCCGAACCGTCCGAAAACCGCTCAGTGACGCCGGGATTGCTCCCGGACCGGACGACGGCCTGGCCGCCTACAGTTGCGGGCACAGCCGCGGTTTTGGACCGCGTTCCCTTAACCGCCTGTCGCGCTTGTTGCAGCGACGGCCCGGGCGCGCAAGAGACGCTTGAGGCGAAGCGCGCGATCCGTCACCCTGTGGCGAGGCATGAACCGTCCGCTTACCCCACCCCCCGTCGCCGAACAGCCGGTGCGCTCCACAGAGGGCGCGACCCCGGTCATGGCCCAATTCCTGGAGGCCAAGGCGGCCCAGCCGGACGCCCTGCTGTTCTTTCGCATGGGCGACTTCTACGAACTGTTCTTTGAGGATGCGGAGGTGGCGGCGGGCGCCCTGGGGCTGGCCCTGACCAAGCGGGGCAAGCATCTGGGCGAGGACATCGCCATGGCCGGTGTGCCCGCCCATGCCATGGAAGGCTATCTGGCGCGGCTGATCCGGCAGGGGCACCGGGTGGCCATCTGTGACCAGACCGAGGACCCGGCCGAGGCGAAGAAGCGGGGCTCCAAGGCCGTGGTCCGGCGCGAGATCGTGCGGGTCGTCACCCCCGGCACCCTGACCGAAGACAGTCTGCTGGATGCGCGCGGGGCCAACCGGCTGGTGGCGGTGACGCTGCGTAGTGGCCGGGCCGCCGTGGCCGCCGTCGAACTGTCGTCCGGCCGGGTGGAGACCGCTGTCTGTGACGCGGGCGATCTGGCCTCGACCCTCGTGAGCTTTGCCCCGTCCGAGATTCTGGTGCCCGACCGGCTGTTCGGCGATGCCGATCTGGATCAGGCGCTGGCCACCGCCGATGCGCCGGTCCAGCCGCTGGCCCAGGCGCTGGCCGAGCCCCGGGCGGCGGCCGAGCGGGTCGCGCGTCTGTATGGGGTGGCGACGCTGGATGCCTTTGGCGCCTTTGAGCCGGTCGAGATTTCGGCCCTGGGCCTGATCGCCGCCTATCTGGAGACGACCCAGGTCGGGGTGGTGCCGGTGCTGTCGCCGCCGCGCCGGTCGGCCGAGGGCCAGCATCTGGCCATCGACCCGGCTACCCGGCTGAGTCTCGAGATCGACCGCACACAGAGAGGCGAGCGGGCGGGGTCGCTGCTGGACACGCTGGACCGGACCGTGACCGCCGGCGGTGCGCGGGCGCTGGCCGAACGGCTGGCCCGCCCGGGGCGTGACCCGGACCGCATCAACCGGGCGCTGGATGCGGTCGGCTGGCTGGTCGAGCACCGCAGTCTGAGGGGGGAGGTCCGCGAGCTGCTGAAAGGGTCGTCGGATACGGCGCGGGCCCTGACCCGACTGGCGCTGGGACGCGGCGGCCCCCGCGATCTGGCGGCGATCCGGGCCGGGACGCGGACGGCGCAGGAGTTGACCGCCCTGTTCGCCCGCCGGTCGGACCGGCTGGACCCCACCCTGCCGTACGATCTGGACAAGGCGCTGGCAGCGCTGACGCCGGATGCGGCGCTGCAGGCCCTGCTGGCCGAGCTGGACGAGGGACTGGTCGAGGATCCGCCGCATCTGGCGCGCGACGGGGGCCTGGTCGCCCCGGGACACCGGCCGGAGCTGGATCAGGCCCGCACCCTGCGCGACGACAGCCGCCGGGTGATCGCCGAGCTGGAAGCCCGCGCCGTGGCCGACAGCGGCATCCCCTTCAAGGTGCGCCACAATGCCGTGCTGGGCTATTTCCTTGAGGTCACGGCCAGACAGGCCGAGCCGCTGATGCAGCGGGGCGCCGAGAGCCCCTTCATCCACCGCCAGACCCTGGCCAATCAGGTGCGGTTCACCACCGTCGAACTGTCCGATCTGGATGCCCGCATCACCCAGGCCGGGCACCGGGTGACGGCCATGGAGGTCGAGACCTTCGAAGGCTGGCGCGCCCGGGTGCGCGAGCTGGCGGCCCCCGTTCAGGCGCTGGCCGATGCGCTGGGCTGGCTGGACGCCAGCGCGGCGCTGGCCGAATGGGCGGAAGAGGTCGGCGCAGTCCGGCCCGAGGTCGATGGCGGGCTGGAGCTGTGTATCGAGGGCGGGCGCCACCCGGTCGTCGAGGCGGCCGTACGCACGGAGGGCAAGCCCTATACGCCCAATGACTGCCGGCTGGACGGAGCGGGGACCGGGGGCTGTCCGCGGCTGGCGCTGGTCACCGGGCCGAACATGGCGGGCAAGTCGACCTTCCTGCGTCAGGCGGCCCTGCTGGTGGTGCTGGCCCAGTCCGGGGCCTTTGTGCCGGCGCGCGCCATGCGGCTGGGCGTGGTCGATCGCCTGTTCAGCCGGGTGGGTGCGGGGGATGATCTGGCCCGGGGCCGGTCGACCTTCATGACTGAAATGGTCGAGACCGCCGCCATCCTCAATCAGGCCACGGACCGCAGCTTTGTCGTGCTGGACGAGATCGGGCGGGGCACGGCCACCTATGACGGGCTGGCCATCGCCTGGGCCGTGACCGAGGCCCTGCACGAGGCCAATCGCTGCCGCGCCCTGTTCGCCACCCACTATCACGAGCTGGCGCAGCTGGAGGGGCGGCTGGACCATCTGGCCAATCTGTCGCTGCGGGCGCGGGAATGGAACGGCGATCTGGTGTTCCTGCACGAGGCCGTGGCTGGCCCGGCCGACCGCAGCTATGGCGTGCAGGTGGCCAAGCTGGCCGGGGTGCCGCCCGGCGTGGTCGCGCGGGCCCGGGCCGTGCTGGACCAGCTGGAGACCACGGGCGAGGCCGACCGCCGTCTGGATGACCTGCCGCTGTTTGCCATGGCCGAGGCCCCTGCCCCCGCGCCGGTAGCGCCACCCGCCCTGGTCGAGGCGCTGGCGGAGCTGGAGCCGGACGACCTGAGCCCCCGCGAGGCGCTGGAAGCCCTTTATCGCCTGAAGGCCCTGTCGCGCGGGCCCGGCCCCGGCCGGCGCTGATCGGAATGGCGCCCGATCTGGACCCCGAGGTGATCGCGGCACTGGAGGCTGCGGCCGCAACGTCCCGGCCCCGGGCATCCCTGGCCCCGGTTCTGGCCGAAATCCTGTCGAACGGGCGCGCGAAGGCCGCCCAGCGGCTGGTGCAGGGCGCGGGCGGGGTCGAGGTGGCGCGTCTGTATGCCAAGGCCGCCGACCGCATGGTTCAGGCCTTGTGGTGGGTGACCACCGACCACCTGTTCCCCGCCCCTAATCCCACCGATGCCGAGCGCCTCGCCCTGCTGGCGGTCGGGGGCTATGGCCGGGGGGTGCTGGCGCCGCATTCGGACCTCGACCTGATGTTCCTGCGGCCCTGGAAGTCGGCCTCGCGCACCGAGCAGGTGACCGAGTTCGTCCTTTATGTGCTTTGGGATCTGGGGCTGAAGATCGGCAGCACCTCGCGGTCGATGGACGAGGCCCTCTCGGTCGGCAAATCGGACATGACGGTGCGCACCGCCCTGCTGGAAGCGCGGCCTCTGGCGGGTGATGCCGATCTGGCCGAAACCTTCCTGACCCGGTTCCGCCAGCAGGTGGAGAAGGCCGATGCCCGCCCCTTCATCGCCGCCAAATTGGCCGAGCGGGAGGCCCGCCACCAGAAGGTCGGGGCGGTGCGATATCGCGTCGAACCCAACGTCAAGGACGGCAAGGGCGGGCTGCGGGACCTCAACTGCCTGTTCTGGATCGCCCGGGGCCTGGCGCCGGACAGTCCGCTGGGCGAGGCGGTGCTGGAGGACCTGCTGACCCGGCGCGAGCGGCGGCTGTTTGCCGAGGCCTTCGATTTCCTGTGGCAGGTGCGGATCCACATGCACCGTATCGCCGACCGGCCGGTCGAGGCCCTGACCTTTGATCTGCAGCCCGAGGTGGCGCGGCGCATGGGCTGGCGCGGGCGCGGCGATGAACCGGCGGTCGAGCGGTTCATGCGGCGATACTTCCTTGTGGCGCGCGATGTCGGCGCCCTGACCCGGGCCATGAGCGCCCAGCTGGAGGCCCGCCAGCAGAAGAAGGCCGGCGGTCTGGTGCGGGGTCTGTCGGCCCTGTGGTCCGGACGCGGCAAGCCGCTGGAGACACCGGGTTTTCTGGTCGACAGGGGCCGGCTGAGCGTCAGCGGGCCCGAGGTGTTCGACGAGGACCCGACCCGGCTGCTGACCCTGTTCGTCGAGGCCGACCGGCTGGATCTGGACCTGCATCCCGACGCCTTTGCCGCCGTGACCCGGTCCCTGCCCCGGGTGACCCCGCGCCTGCGCCGCGACCCGGAGGCCAGCCGCGCCTTTCTGACGGTTCTAGCGCACGGACTGCGGCCTTACCGGGTGCTCAGCATCATGAACGAGACGGGGCTGCTGGGGCGGTTCCTGCCGGAGTGGGGCCGGATCGTCGGCCAGACCCAGTTCAACATGTACCATGCCTATACGGTCGATGAGCACACCCTGCAGGCCGTCGGCATCATCAATGACATCAAGCGCGGCAAACTGAAGGACGACCATCCGCTGGCGTCAGAGATCATCCACCGGATCACCGACCCCGAGGTGCTGATGCTGGCCATGCTGCTGCACGATGTCGGCAAGGGCGGCGACCGGGGCCAGCTGGAGGACGGGGCGATCGCGGCCCGGCGCGCGTGCGAGCGGCTGGGCGTCGACAGCCGGCGGATCGAGCTGGTCACCTGGCTGGTCCGGCACCATCTGGCCCTGTCCGACTATGCCCAGAAGCGCGATGTCACCGACCCGGACACCGTTCAGGCCTGCGCCGATCTGGTCGGTGACCCCGAGCGGCTGCGCATGCTGCTGGTGCTGACGGCGGCCGATATCCGCGCCGTCGGGCCGGGCGTCTGGAACAACTGGAAGGGGCAGCTGCTGCGGGACCTGCATCGCCGGGTTCTGGCGGTGTTCAAGGGCGAGACGGTCGATGAGCCGGACCCGGTGGCGGCCTATCCTGAACTGGTCGCCCGGGCGCGCGAGACCGGGGCGGCGGCCGATGTGCTGGTCGACTGGGCGGCCGATCCGGCAGCGGAACGCCATCCCCGCGCAGTCGGGCGGGCCACGACCCGGGTGGCGGTTGCCGCGGCCGACCGGCCCGGCCTGTTTGCGGCGCTCGCGCAAGCCCTGTCGCGGGCAGGCGCGGATATCGTCGGGGCGCGGGTTGTGACGGCGCCCGAGGGTCTGGCGCTGGATGTGTTCGAAGTGCAGGACGGCGCGGGCCTGCCCTATGGACAGGCCGAACCGCGCCGGTTGGAGCGGCTGATCCGGTCGCTGGAAGCCGCCGCCCGGGCGGTGCCGGAAGGCACGCCCGATGTGCCGGAGGACGAGACGGTGATGACCGCCGTCAGCGCCCGTCGCGCGGCCTTTGACGTCCGGCCCGTCGTGCTGATCGATACCACCGCGGCCAGTCAGGCGGTCGTGATCGAGGTGTCGGGCGCGGATCGGCCGGGCCTGCTGGCCGAGCTGGCGACCGCTATCGCCGCCGAGGGCCTGTCGCTGCGATCCGCCCACATCGCCAATTTCGGCGAGCGGGCGGTCGATGCCTTTTACGTCACCGATGCGGCCGGCCGAAAGCCGACCCGGCGGGCGAAACTGGACCGGCTGGCGGCGACGCTGGAGGCCGTGCTGGACCGGGCCCGCCTGCCCGATCCATCCCCCGGTCAACGGCCCATCACCCCGGTGCGGGCCAGTGTGCGCGACGTCTCGGATCTGGGGCGGCTCAGCGGCCGATCGCCTGACGCTGCAGGGCGAACAGCGTCTCGCAGCCGCCGTGCGCCAGGGCGAACAGACGGTCGAACTCCACGCGGCTGAAGCCGCGCTTTTCGCCGGTCGCCTGGATTTCGACAATGCTGCCCGACCCGGTCAGGACAAAGTTGGAATCGGCCTCGGCGGTGGAGTCCTCTTCGTAATCAAGGTCCAGAACCGGGGTGTCCTTGAACACGCCGCACGAGATGGCCGCGACCTGATCGGTCAGGGGGTCGGTCTTGAGCACCCCCTCCTCGCGTAGATAGTCGAGCGCCGAGGCCAGCGCGACCCAGGCACCGGTGATGGCCGCCGTGCGGGTGCCGCCGTCGGCCTGGATGACATCGCAGTCGAGGGTCACCTGGCGCTCACCCAGCGCCTTCAGGTCGACGACGGCGCGCAGGCTGCGGCCGATCAGGCGCTGGATTTCCTGTGTCCGGCCCGACTGTTTGCCCGAAGCGGCCTCGCGACGGCCCCGCGTATGGGTGGCGCGGGGCAGCATGCCGTACTCCGCCGTCACCCAGCCCTGACCCTTGCCCCGCAGCCACGGCGGCAGGTGCTCCTCGACCGAGGCGGTGACCAGAACCTTCGTCTGGCCGAACGACACCAGACACGAGCCTTCGGCATAGCGATTGACGCCGGTTTCCAGGGTCACGGGGCGAAGCTGGTCGGGCGAACGGTCGGAAGGGCGCATGATGTCTCTTTTACGTGTTGGATGGGGTCGCGGGCGTGCTTATCCTGAAAGCGTGACCCTGTCCCGCTCCCAGATGCCAGAAGACCCGGCCCTCGCAGATGCCGGACGAGGCTGCGCATGAGCTCCATGCCGTTTCATCCATCGCCGTCCCTGACCACGCTGGACGCCCGGGCGCGCGACATCTTCCGCAGCATCGTCGAGACCTATCTGGAGACGGGCGAGCCGGTCGGGTCGCGGACCCTGTCGCGGGGGACCATCGCCCTGTCGCCGGCCTCGATCCGCAACACCATGCAGGACCTGACGCTGGCGGGTTTGCTGGCGTCGCCGCACACCTCGTCCGGGCGGGTGCCGACCCATGCCGGGCTGCGGCTGTTCGTCGACGGCCTGCTGGAGATCGGCGACGTCGGCACCGAGGAGCGGCGTGAGATCGACGCGCGGCTGGCCGGGCTGGGCCGCCAGGGCGGGCGTGTGGATTTCGATCAGGCGCTGAACGAGGCGTCCTCCCTGTTGTCGGGGCTGGCGGGCGGGGCCGGGATTGTCGCCAGCCCCGTGCGTGACACGGGCATCAAGCACGTGGAGTTCGTGGCGCTGGGCCATGATCAGGCGCTGGCCATTCTGGTGGCCGAGGACGGGCAGGTCGAAAACCGGCTGATGCCCATGGGGCCGGGCATGACCCCCTCGACCCTGCAAGAGGCGTCGAACTTCCTGAATGCCCGGCTGAAGGGACGCTCGCTGACCGAGGCCCGGGGGGAGATGAGCCAGGAACTGAATTCGGCGCGGCAGGCGCTGGATGCGGCCGCCGCGCGGCTGGTCGAGGACGGCATGGCGGCCTGGTCCGGGGCGGCAGGGCCGCGCTCGCTGATCGTCCGGGGTCGGGCCAATCTGTTGCAGGACCGCGAGGCCCTGGAGGACCTGGACCGGGTGCGGGTGCTGTTCGACGATCTGGAGCAGAAGGAACAGCTGATCGGCCTGCTGGACGGGGTGTCCGAGGCCCAGGGGGTACGCATTTTTATCGGCGCCGAGACGCGACTGTTTTCACTTTCGGGTTCCTCTGTGATCGCCGCGCCCTATATGACGGGGCGACAACGGGTGCTGGGCGCGGTCGGCGTGATCGGCCCCACGCGTTTGAACTATGCCAGGATCATTCCGTTGGTGGACTACACCGCCCGCGTACTGAGCCGACTGTTTGACGGACAAGAGCCTTGAACGACACACCGCACGACCCCGAAACCGACGAATTCGACGACCTGAACGGCATCGATCCGGCCGATGAAGCCGACGCCGAGGCAGGCCTCAATTCCGATCCCGCCCATACAGGGGTGGGCATGGACAACCTCGACGCCATCATCGACGAGCGGGACCAGTGGAAGGACCGGGCGCTGCGCGCCGTGGCCGAGGTCGAGAACATCAAGCGCCGGGCCGAGACCCAGAACAATGACGCCCGCGCCTATGCCATCCAGCGCTTTGCCCGCGACCTGCTGGGCGTGGCCGACAACCTTGAGCGCGCCCTGCAGGCGGCGCCGAAGAACGCCGAGGGCGCCGAGGCCGGGCTGGTCACCGGTCTGGAGCTGACGCAGAAATCCCTGCTGTCGGCCTTTGCCAGCAACAATCTGGTGCGGGTGGCCCCCGAGGCGGGCGAGGCGTTCGATCCGCACCTGCATCAGGCGATGATGGAGCAACCGTCAGAGACAGTGCCCGGCGGGTCGGTGATCCAGACGCTGCAGGCGGGCTATGCCCTGTTCGGGCGCACGGTGCGCCCGGCCATGGTCGTCGTGGCCGCCAAGGGATCAGGCCCTGCGCCCGGCACCTTGGCATCCGAGGCGGCCCATGCCTATGAGGCGGCGGCCTCGGCAACGGGCGGGGCCCACGACTCGAAAGCCTGAGGGCTCGGAGGCTTGAGTCTCAGGCCTTGAGGCGCGCGTCGAACAGGGCCAGCAGTTTTTCCCAGCCGTCGGCGGCAGCGTCGGCCTTGTAGCTGGCGCGGTAGTCGGCGTGGAATCCGTGCTGGGCGCCGTCGTAGACGTCAATGCGGCTGTCGGTGCGCCCGACGCGCTGCAGGGCCTGCCGCATGAGCTCGACGCTGGCCAGCGGGATGCCGCGATCCATCTCGCCATACAGGCCCAGAACCGGGGCCTTGAGGTCGGCGGCCAGATCGACCGGCCAGGGCTGGCCGGCGGCGATCTGTTCGGGCGTGGCATCGGCCGCGGGGGCCAGACGGCCGTACCAGGCGACGCCGGCATCGATCACGGCAAAGCGGGCACAGGCCTGCCAGACGACCTTGCCGCCCCAGCAAAATCCGGTGATGCCGACCTTGTCAGCCCGGGCCCACAGCTGGCGCGACAGCCACTCCATGCCGGCGGAGATGTCGCCCATCACCTGTTCATAGCCGGCCTGTCGGACGATTTCCTGGATGCGACCGAAATCGGTCAGGGGGGCAGGGTCCTCGACCCGCACGAAGAAGGCGGGCGCCATGGCTGCATAACCGGCCTTGGCCAGACGGCGGCAGATGTCGCGGATATAGTCGTGGACGCCGAAGATCTCGGAGGCGACGATCACCACCGGAAACGGGCCGTCGCCCTCGGGGCGCGCGACATAGGCGGGCAGGTCGAAGCCGTCGGGCGCCGGGTAGGTGATGGTTTCGGTGACCAGACCCTCGCTGTCGGTGACGATGGGGCTGGCGTCCTGGGCCAGCGCTGCCGGGGCATAGCCCGCGAACATCAGGCCGGTCAGGCCGCCCGTGGCCAGCGCCCTGCGGCTGAAACGAAAATCCTGATCGGCGGGGCCTTCGGGGCGGGTCAGTCGCATCGGACGGTCTCCTCAAGGTCAGGCGGCGAGCCTGCGCCCTGCACCTCGGGACGTCCAGTCATGATCGCCGCAGCGACCCCGATTAGCGGGTGAAGTAGTAGTCCGCGATGCGGCAGACGTTGACGCCCACCCGCTCCAGCCGCTCGCCATTCGAAAACTCGGCCCGAACCACATAGACACAGGCGCCGGAGCCATTGTCGACGTCGATCACCGCACTGTCGCCGGTCGCCAGCATTTCGGGCGTCAGAAGATCACCCCGCCAGTCGGCGCGGGACGGATCGGTGGCATAGAGGCTGACGATGGTCCAGCCGGTCTGGTTGTGGACCCGCACCCGGCGATTCTGTCCGTCATTGGACGACTGGGCGCCGCGCGTGGTCCCCCGAGACGGATCGGCCGACTGGGCCCAGCCGGGTGTGGGCGCCGCCAGCGCCGACGCCGACAGGGCCAGAACGCCCGTCAGGCAGACGATCCCGCAGAGCCTCAGGCCGGAAAACTTGGACATAAGGGCGTCATCCCTGCATCGAATGGAGTCCAGAAAGCGCGGTTTCCGGGTGGCGTGATCTATCTAGGCGACCCTCATACTGGCGTCCAGCCGATGCCATGACACCTGACGGACCCTGATTATCGTCCTCCGTCAGGCGGTGAGGCGATATCCGCCCCTTCCGTCGGGCCCGGGGATGCATGAAAGGGCTTGCGGGTGCCCCTGCGCTTCCCATATCGGCATCAGCCGGTGCAAAGCCCCTTGTCTCTCTGGGGATTTGCCCGAACCAAACACCAACCCCCACGGGGGTGGCTGACAGGGGCGCTCGATGAGGCCCGGAGCCATCCGCCGAACAGGAGCAAGACGTAGAGTCCATGAGCAAGATCATCGGCATTGACCTCGGTACGACCAATTCGTGCGTGGCCGTCATGGACGGCAAGACCCCGAAGGTTATCGAAAACGCTGAGGGCAATCGCACCACCCCGTCGGTGGTGGCGATTCAGGATGGCGGCGAAGTGCTGGTCGGCCAGCCGGCACGCCGCCAGGCCGTAACCAATCCGGCCAACACCCTGTTCGCCATCAAGCGCCTGATCGGCCGGAATTTCGACGACCCCGTCGTCGCCAAAGACAAGAAGATGGTGCCCTATGACATCGTCAAGGGCCCGACCGGCGACGCCTGGGTGCGCGCCCAGGGCAAGGATTATTCGCCGCAACAGATCTCGGCCTACACCCTTCAGAAGATGAAGGAGGCCGCCGAGGCCTATCTGGGCGAGAAGGTCGAAAAGGCGGTCATCACCGTTCCGGCCTATTTCAACGACAGCCAGCGTCAGGCGACCAAGGATGCCGGCAAGATCGCCGGGCTCGAGGTCCTGCGCATCATCAATGAGCCGACGGCGGCTGCGCTGGCCTATGGGCTGGAAAAGAACGACGGCCAGAAGATCGCCGTCTATGACCTGGGCGGCGGCACCTTTGACGTCTCGATCCTCGAGATCGGCGACGGCGTCTTTGAGGTGAAGTCGACCAATGGCGACACCTTCCTGGGCGGTGAGGACTTTGACCTGCGTCTGGTCGATTATCTGGCCGATGAGTTCAAGAAAGATCAGGGCGTTGACCTGCGCCAGGACAAGCTGGCCCTGCAGCGCCTGAAGGAAGAGGCCGAAAAGGCCAAGAAGGAACTGTCCTCGACCACCCAGTACGAGGTCAATCTGCCGTTCATCACGATGAACGCCTCGGGCCCGCTGCACCTGAACATCAAGCTCAGCCGTTCCAAGCTGGAGGCGCTGGTCGATGATCTGGTCCAGCGCACCATCGCGCCCTGTGAAAAGGCGCTGAAGGATGCCGGGCTGAAGGCCTCGGACATCGACGAAGTGGTGCTGGTCGGCGGCATGACCCGCATGCCGATGGTTCAGGAAGCCGTGAAGAAATTCTTCGGCAAGGAGCCGCACAAGGGGGTCAACCCCGATGAGGTCGTGGCGCTGGGCGCCGCCGTTCAGGCGGGCGTGCTGCAAGGCGACGTCAAGGATGTGCTGCTGCTGGACGTGACCCCGCTGACGCTGGGCATCGAGACGCTGGGCGGCGTGTTCACCCCGCTGATCGAGCGCAACACCACCATCCCGACCAAGAAGAGCCAGACCTTCTCGACCGCCGAGGACAACCAGTCGGCCGTGACCATCCGGGTCTTCCAGGGAGAGCGCCCGATGGCGTCGGACAACAAGATCCTGGGTCAGTTCGACCTGATGGGAATTCCGCCCGCACCGCGCGGCATGCCGCAGGTCGAGGTCACGTTCGACATCGACGCCAACGGCATCGTCCACGTCTCGGCCAAGGACAAGGCGACCAACAAGGAACAGTCGATCCGCATCCAGGCCAACGGCGGCCTGTCGGACGACGACATCGACAAGATGGTCAAGGAAGCCGAGGCCAATGCCGCGGCCGACAAGCAGCGCAAGGAAACGGTCGAGGCCCAGAATTCGGCCGACAGCCTGATCCATTCGACCGAAAAGGCCATGGCCGAGCACGGCGACAAGATCGGCGAGGCGGACAAGACCACCATCCAGACCGCGCTCGACGAGCTGAAGGCGGCGCGTGAAGGCTCAGACCTCGAAGATCTGCGGGCCAAGACCACCGCCCTGGCCCAGGCCTCGATGAAGCTGGGCGAGGCTATGTATGCGGCCCAGCAGGGCGCGCCGGGCGAAGGTGACGAGGCGGCGGCCCCCGCCGACGACGGTGTCGTCGATGCCGAGTTCGAGGAAGTCTCGGGCGACGAGGCGGACAAGAAGGCCGACTGACGACCGCGCCTTCCCCCGCAATCCGGGAAGGCAAAATGCATCCGGCCCCGCTTGTCAGGCGACAGGCGGGGCCGTTTCATGAAACTTGCATCATGCGACCCGACACCCATGTCTGTCGGGGTATCGGTTTCCGGCCAGCCTCCGCCCAAGAGGGGCCACCGGATCGAAACGGGATAATGAGGATCACGGCCTGATGGCGCAGCGCGATTATTACGAAATTCTGGGGGTTGAACGCACGGTCGATGCCGCCGGGCTTAAGGTCGCCTATCGCAAGCTGGCCATGCAGCACCACCCCGACCGCAACGACGGCTGCGAGGAGGCCTCGGCCCGCTTCAAGGAAGTGTCAGAAGCCTATGCCGTCCTGTCGGATGCGCAAAAGCGTGCCGCCTACGACCGGTTCGGCCATGAGGGCGTGAGCGGCGGTGGTCAGGGACCGTTCGGGCGCGGCGGCGCCGGCTATGCTGACGTCAATGACATCTTCGAGCAGGTGTTCGGCGACGCCTTTGGCGATGTGTTCGGCGGACGCGGCGCCCGCAGCGGCGGTCCGCGGCGCGGGTCGGACCTGCGCTATGACCTCGAGATCACGCTCGAGGATGCCTATCGCGGCACGGATGTCGAGATTTCCTTTCCCACCACAACCGCCTGTGAGCCCTGCGAAGGCACGGGGGCCAAGCCGGGGACCCAGCCGGTCACCTGTTCGACCTGTCAGGGCGCGGGCCGCGTGCGGCAGGCCAATGGCTTCTTCCAGGTCGAGCGCACCTGTCCGCACTGCGGCGGGGCCGGCAAACGGGTGGCCGAGGCCTGTGCCACCTGTCGCGGTCAGGGTCAGGTGCGTCGCTCGCGCACCCTGTCGCTGAAGGTGCCGGCCGGGGTCGATGACGGGTCGCGGATCCGGTTGACGGGTGAAGGCGATGCCGGACTGCGGGGCGGGCCGCGCGGCGACCTCTATGTCTTCCTGTCGGTCAAGACGCACGAACTGTTCGAGCGGGACAATCTGGACCTGCTGGTGACCGTGCCGGTGCCGATGACGGTGGCGGCGCTGGGCGGCGGTATCGACGCTCCCTGTCTGGTGTCCGAGGCCTGTGACGGCCGCTGCAAGGCCCCGGTCCAGGTGCCGGCGGGCGCCCAGACCGGCAAGACCATCCGCATCAAGGGCAAGGGCATGCCGCATCTGAACGGCAAACAGCGCGGCGATCTGGTCGTCGAACTGTTCGTCGAGACGCCGTCCGACCTGACCCCGCGTCAGAAGGAGTTGATGCAGGAGCTGGCCCAGTCGTTCGGCGAGGACCAGAACCCGCGCAATTCCAGCTTTGCCGGCAAGGCCAAGCGCTTCTGGGCTGATATTCTGGGCGGCGACGGCGACGGGCCGGGGGCTTCGTCCTCGCGGGAGTCTGCCGCGTGAACGCCCTGTTCCACGCCGGGATTTCCGGCGCGCGCGGGCGGATGGGACGGGCGGTTTCGCAGGTTCTGGATGCCCGCAAGGATGTGGTGGTCGCGGCCCGCTTTGATCGCGGGGAACTGCCCGACCTGTCGCTGTGCGACGTGGTCATCGATTTCTCGACCCCCGAAGCCTCGGTCGAACTGGCTGAGCGCTGCGCCGACGCAGGTGGCCCCGCGCTGGTGATCGGCTCAACCGGCCTGTCGCCCGAGGAAGAAGCCCGGATCGAGGCCGCGGCCGAAAAGGTGGCCATCGTCCGGAGCGGCAATTTCTCGCTGGGCGTCAACATCTTGATCGGGCTGGTCGAGCATGCGGCCCAGCGGCTGGACGCGCGCGACTGGGACATCGAGGTGCTGGAATCGCATCACCGCAGAAAGGTCGACGCGCCCTCGGGTACGGCCCTGATGCTGGGCGAGGCCGCCGCCAGCGGCCGCTATGTCGATCTGGGCGATGTGCGGGCCGGGCCGCGTAACGGTGTGGGCGACCCCCGGGCCGAGGGCGAGATCGGCTTTGCCGCCCTGCGCGCCGGCGGGATCATCGGCGAGCATTCGGTGATCTTCGCCTCGGACGACGAGGTTCTGACCCTCAGCCATTCGGCCATCGACCGGTCGCTGTTCGCCAAGGGTGCAGTCGCCGCCGCCGCCTGGGTGCGCAGCCGCCGCCCCGGCCTTTACGACATGCAGGACGTGCTGGGCTTCCGCCAGGCCTGAGGGGAGACGCCGTGATCCGGCTGGAGGGCATCACGGGCGGGATCATCCTGAGGATCCTGGCGGCGGGCAGTTTCTCGCTGATGTCCGGCCTGATGAAGCTGGCGGCCGAAAGCGGCGTCACTGCCCCCGAGATGATGTTCTACCGGGCCGTCTTCGGCCTGCCGGTGGTGCTGGCCTGGGTGCTGATGGGACCGGGCATCGGGGCCATCACCACGCGGCGACCGCTGATGCACCTGTGGCGGTGCGCGCTCGGGGTAACCGGCATCCTGTGCCTGTTCCAGGCGCTGACCCTGTTGCCGCTGGCCGATGCGACGACGCTGGGCTTTACCGCGCCGATGTTTGCGACCCTTCTATCCTTTCTGTTCCTGAAGGAGACGGTCGGACGGCATCGCTGGCTGGCGGTGGTGGTCGGCTTTGTCGGGGTGATGATTGTCATGCGCCCGGGCGGGGATGCCCTGCCCGCCGCCGGAGTGGCCTTTGCCCTGATCGGTGCGGGCTTTTCCGCCGGGGTGACCGTGACCCTGCGCCACCTGAGCCAGACCGAGCATGTCGCAGCCATCGTCTTCTGGTTCTTCATCGCCTGTGCAGTCGTGGGAGCCCTGCTGCTGCCGGTCTTCGGCAGTCTGCATCCGCCGCTGGCCTTTGCCTTTCTGGTGGGCGCGGGCATGGCGGGCGGTGTCGCGCAGCTGGCCATGACCGAGTCGCTCAGGCTGGCGCCCGTGTCTGCCGTGACCCCGTTCGACTATCTGCAGATCGCGGGGGCGGTGCTGTTCGGCTGGCTGGCCCTGTCGGTCGCGCCCTCGATCTCGTCGCTGGCGGGGGCCGTCCTGATCATCGCCAGCGGCCTCTATACCGCCTGGCGCGAGCAGGTCCGGCGGCGGGTGGTTACGGCCCCCACGCCGCCGATCTGACCCGCCTCAGTGGGCGTGGGCGTGCCGACGCCCGAACACCAGGCTTTTCAGGAAGAAGAAGACGGCGATGACGATCGCATAGCCGAGGAACAGGGCGAACAAAGCCAGCCAGAAGCCACCGCTCAGAAGATCCGGCAGGGCAAAGGCGCCGCCATCCAACACTGGCCGCACGACGGTGATGATCACATGGATGACGGCCGCGGCCAGAGCGGTGGGGAACAGGCGACCCCAGCTGGCCATCAACACGGCCGCCACCGCCGCGATGATCAGCCCCAGCACCTGATTGACGCCGTCAAAGCCGCCTTCTGCGAGGGCGAAGATGCCCATCAGCAGTTGTCCGATCTGATCCAGAAAGCCTTCCATCCCGGTCCTCCGTCCGTCTTGCGGACCCCGGAACGAGACCCGCCACCGTCAAGGTTAACACCGTTCTTCGGAATTGGCTCCCGTCGAGCTTGTCTAGCGGCCGGTTGAGCCGAAGCCGCCGGTGCCGCGCGTGGTCTCATCCAGGCTGTCGACGACCGACCATTCCGCCCGCTCATGGGCGGCGATCACCATCTGGGCGATGCGCTCGCCGCGCCGGATGACAAAGGCCTCGCCGCCCAGATTGGCAAGGATCACCCCGACCTCGCCGCGATAGTCGCTGTCGATGGTGCCGGGGCTGTTCAGGCAGGTGATGCCGGCCTTCAGGGCCAGACCGGAGCGGGGACGGACCTGGGCCTCAAAACCCACGGGTACGGCAATCTTCAGACCCGTCGGCACCAGGGCCCGGGCGCCGGGCTCAAGCACCATGGGCTGGTCCTCGGGCACAGCCGCGCGCAGATCCATGCCGGCGGCGCCGTCGGTCTCATAGGCGGGCAGGGGCAGGCCCTCGGCGTGGGGCAGTTGCACGAGAGCGATGCGGGTCATGGAGCCTCTTTCGTAAAATGGGCCGCCACGGCGCGGACCAGACGGTCGGCCACAGCGGTCTTTCTGGTCTCGGGCCAGGGGTCGGGAGCCTCGCCCTTCCTGAACAGCATGACCCGGGTCTCGTCCCGCCCGAAGACGCCCTCGGACACATCATTGCCGACGATCCAGTCGCAGCCCTTGGTCTCCAGCTTGGCGGCGGCCCGGGCCTGCAGCTGGCCGGTCTCGGCGGCAAAACCGATGACCAGCGCCGGGCGGTCCTTTGTCCGGGTGGCCACAGCCTTGAGGATGTCGGGCGTCTCGACCAGCGTGAGCGCAGGCGGCCCCTCCCCCGCCTGTTTCTTGATCTTGGTGTCGGCGGCCCCGGCCACGCGCCAGTCCGATACCGCCGCCGTCAGGATGGCGAGGTCCGCAGGCAGGGCCTGCACTACCGCGTCCAGCATCTGCTCCGCCGTCTCGACCGACACCCGGTCGACGCCGGCGGGGGCTTCCAGCGCCACCGGCCCGGAGACCAGCGTCACCCGCGCCCCGGCCCGGGCGAGCGCGCTGGCGATGGCATAGCCCTGTTTGCCGCTGGAGCGGTTGGTCAGGCCGCGCACGGGGTCGATCGGCTCGAAGGTTGGGCCCGCCGTGACCAGGGCGTGGCGGCCCGACAGGGGACGATCCGTCAGACCGCCCTTGCCCGCGTGCGCGAGGATGGCGTCAAGGATGGCGGCAGGCTCCGCCATGCGGCCCGGGCCATACTCGCCACAGGCCATTTCGCCGTCGTCCGGGCCGACCACCGCATAGCGAGGCTCGGCAAAGGCTTTCAGCGTCGCCAGATTGGCCTGCACTGCGGGGTGCAGCCACATGCGGACATTCATGGCCGGAGCCAGCAGCACCGGGGCGTCGGTCGCCAGCAGCGTGGTCGAGGCCAGATCGACGGCGGCCCCCGTCGCGGCCTTGGCGATCAGGCCCGCCGTTGCCGGCGCCACCACGATCAGGTCGGCCCAGCGCGACAGTTCGATGTGGCCCATGGTGGTCTCGTCTTCCGACGAGAACAGGTCCTGCCGCACGGCGCTGCCGGTCAGGGCCGCGAGCGACAGCGGGGTGACGAACTCGGCCCCCGACCGGGTCAGGATGGCGCGTACTTCCAGCCCGGACTTGCGCATCAGCCGCACCAGCTCCAGCGCCTTGTAGGCGGCGATCCCGCCCCCCACGATCAGCAGGACGCGGCGCACAGCGGGGTGAGCGGGAACATGGTCGGCCATGCGTCTTCCTTAGCCGCCCCTCCCCGCCCCGTCGAGCAGCGGCCAAGCCGCCAATGCGCGTTCGTCGAACAGAACATTGCAAGAACATTAATCTTGTGCTTTTGTCCTCTGCGGCGGGTTCCTTGAGGGAGGGTTAGATGCGCCTGACGACTTCATTTCTGATCGTGGCCGGTGTGGCCGCTCTGGGTCTTTCGGCCTGTGATAACGGGGCCTCGGCGGTCGAGACGCGTGACCGCGCGGCAGTGGCCGAAGATGCCAAACCGGTGGACAGCGGGTCTGGCGGGGAGGCTGCCAAGAGCGCGGACGCCTCCGCCGAGGCCAAGCCGGCCGTCACCGCCAACCGGCGCGAGACAACCGAGGCCAAGGTTCAGCGCCTGTTCGAGCGCAACGGGGCCGATTTCGGCACGCCGACGGCCGAGGCCTATCTGGCGGCGATCACGGCCTTCACGACCACACCGCCTGCAGATGCAGAGACGGTGCGGCGGGGCAATGGCGATACACTCATCTATCAGGCCTCGACCAACACTTTTGCCGTGGTCGACGCCGACGGGGTGCCGCGCACCATGTTCAAGCCCGACGACGGACCCGCGTACTGGGCCAAGGAAAAGGCTGCGGCGCCGACCTTTGGCCAGCGGCGTTCGGGCAGCGAGAGCCGCTAGTCCGCCGTTTCGGCTTCGGGCGTGTCCAGCATCTCGCGGATCAGATCCAGCGCCAGGCGCTGACGTTTGGCCGATAGCTGGGGCGCCAGCCGTGCGATCTCGATCGTTTGGCGGGTGGCGGGAAAGTCATGCTCGAAACCGGCACCTTCTTCGGCCATGCCGGAAGCGCCTTCGGCCAGGCCGTCGAAGAAGTAGCCGACGTCCACCTTGAAGAAGCGCGAGATGTCGAACAGCTTGGACGCGGAGATGCGGTTGACGCCCTTTTCGTATTTCTGGATCTGCTGGAAAGTCAGTCCCAGGGCGCGGCCCAGATCGCTCTGGTTATAGCCCAGGCTGATACGCTTTTCGCATACGCGGCGCCCGACATACCGGTCCACCGGATGGGGGCCATCCACGCCCTTGCCTCTCGCCATCGTCTCTTGTCCTGTTGCAGCGCTTTGACGCCGTCATGCGCCCGTGAAAACGCTCTGTCACCTAAAAATCAAGACAGATACGGGGCGAAATGCCGCCGAGACGCGTCACAGGGGAATTCTCCGCCTGCGTACGGTAACGGACAGTCTTTCAGCGCCGGAAGCGTCGGACAAGGGAGCCGAACCGGTCACCGATGGCGACCAGCAGGGCCCCCAGGGTCAGCAGCCAGAATCCGAGGTCGCCGATGCGGCCGAACAGGGTCGGGGACAGGGCCGCCGGCAGGCGAGTGTCGATCACCCCACTTTCGCCTGGATCCAGACGGGTGCGCGGATCGACGCGGCCCCAGGGATCGATCAGGGCCGAAATGCCGGTGGGCGTGGCGCGCACCACCGGCAGACCCGTTTCGATCGCGCGATAGGCAGCGAGGTTAAGATGCTGAACAGGGCCCGAGGTGCGTCCGAACCAGGCATCGTTTGACACATTGGCGATCCACAGGGGGCGATCCACGCCTGCACCCCGGGTAAAGCCGGGATAGAGGCTTTCATAGCAGATCAGCGGCTGCAGGTCGGGCAGGCCCTCCAGCTTCAGCGGTGCCGGACGCGGGCCGGGGCTGAAGTCAGCGGCCACATGCACGAGGCTGCGGACGCCGATGCGGCTCATCAAAGCGCCGGCGGGCAGATATTCACCGAACGGCACCAGCCGGTATTTGTCATAGATGCCGGTGACCTCCAGCCCGCTCCCTTCGCCCCGGCGGACAGCCAGCAGGCTGTTGTAGAAACGGGCCCCGACCTCGGTGGAGGCGTCGGGCTCGGCGCGGCTCATTCCCATGAGCAGGACCTGTCCGGGCTGAAGGACATTGCGCAGCGCCGCCGCTTCCCATGCATCCGGTGCCAGGACCGCATTGGCTGTGTTGGGCAGGGCGCCCTCGGGCCAGATGATCACATCGGGTACGCGCGCGCCGGGGCGCCCGGTCAGATTGACATAGCGGTCAACGATCGAGCGATAGGCATCGGGCGTCCATTTCGATTGCTGGTCGACATCAGCCTGAACGATGCGGATCACCGTCGGGGTCATCTCGACCTGGGCGCCGGTCAGGCGGAATCCGCCCCAGACGTAGAGGGCGAGGATCAGGACAACCCCCAGCGCCGCCTTGCCGGCCCGGGCCTTGCGGTTGCCCGGCATCATCAACGGACCGAGCGAGGCAAAGCCGGCCACCGTCAGGAAGCCGAGGCCGTAGACGCCGACAAGAGCGGCCACCTGCGACGGGGCCGAGCCTGCTTGCCAGCTGGCGCCCGCCGGGTTCCACGGAAAGCCCGTCAGCACATGGCCGCGCAGCCATTCGACGAGGGCGAACAGGGCGGCAAAGGCCAGCACCCGGCGCACACCCTTGACGTCCAGATGGCGATAGACCGCCAGCGCCAGACCCCAGAACAGGCCCATGCCCATGGGAAGGAGCGATGCAGCAAAGGGCGCCATCCAGGCCTGGGCCGGATTGACCAGAAACGCCTCGGCCACCCACCAGCAGCCGACGAGGAAATAGGCAAAGCCCGCCAGCCATCCCATCCAGAAGGCCGCCCGGCGATTGGGCGAACCGTCGGCCAGAATCATCAGCAGGGCATAACCCAGAAGACCCGGCAGAATGCCGAACGGCGGGTGGGCAAAGGCGGCCCCCGCCCCGGCCAGCAGGGCAAGGCCGGCGCGCAGCAGGCGCATGCGACCGGCCAAATGGGAGGTCGGGCGAACGGTTGGGTTAACGGTCGCGTCGGTCATGGCTCGCGATCCAGAATGGCACGATAGGGATCATCAATTCCCAGACCAGCAAGAAGTGTGCGCTCGCGGGCCTCCATGACCTCGGCCTCGTCGTCGGCCTGATGGTCGTGGCCCTGAAGATGCAACAGGCCGTGGATGACCAGATGCGACAGGTGGTGGGCGAGCGGCTTTTGCTGGTCCGCGGCTTCGCGGTTGCAGACGCCGAAGGCCAAGATGATGTCGCCGAGATAGGGATCCGCCTCGGGGGCGCCGGGCACGGTCGGCGCGGGAAAGCTCAGCACATTGGTCGGGGCGTCGCGGTTGCGAAACCGGGCGTTCAGGGCCTGAACCGCGGCGTCGCCCTCCAGCAGCACTGTGGCCTGAGGTTGATCGTCCGGGATCGCGGCGTCACCCAGAACCGCCACTGCCGCGCGCATGACCATCGCCTCGACGTCGGGCAGGGCCCCGGCCCAGGCCGGATCCTCGACCTGGATCTCGATCATGTGCCGCCGCGCGCGCCGTCCGCGTCATAGGCCCGGACGATCCGCTCGACCAAGGGGTGACGGATGACGTCCTCGGCCGCGAACTCGACGACGCCGACGCCCTCGACCCCTTTCAGGATGCGCAGGGCGTGCGACAGGCCGGAATCGCGCGGATTGAGCAGGTCGATCTGGGTCGGGTCGCCGGTGACCACCATGCGGGAGTTCTCGCCCAGACGGGTCAGGACCATCTTCATCTGCATGCGCGACGTGTTCTGGGCCTCATCGACGATGACAAAGGCATTCTTGAGCGTGCGGCCGCGCATGAAGGCGATGGGCGCCGTCTCGATCTCTCGGCGGTCGCGGTGGGCCTGCACCTGTTCAGGGCCGAGAACTTCGTTCAGGGCCTCCCAGATCGGGGCCAGATAGGGATCGACCTTTTCGTTCAGGTCGCCGGGCAAAAAGCCCAGCTTTTCCCCGGCATCGACGGCGGGGCGGGTGACCACCAGCCGGCTGACGCTTTTCGCCCGCAGCAGCGACGCGCCATAGGCTGCCGCCAGAAAGGTCTTGCCGGTACCCGCCGGGCCCACGCCGAAGCTGAGCGGGCAGTTCGTCATCATGTCGACATAGCGGCTCTGCGCCAGACCCGTGGGGGTGATGGCGCCCTTGCGGCCAAAGGCCAGCACGCCGCCGGTGGCGGCCGCACCCCGCCGGTCCTGACGCAGGATGGCGATGACCAGATCGTCGGTGATCTCGACCCCCTGTTCGACCTTGGCCGACAGGCTTTCGATCATGCGCCGCGCATCGGCCCGGTCGCGGGGTGAGCCATTGATCCGGATGCCACCGCCGGGCGCGTCCAGGTCGACGTCATAGGCGGACTCCATCCGGGCCAGATGGCGGCTGTTGGGCCCGACCACCTGACGCAGGACACCGTCCTCGATCGTGATGAATTCGCTGCCTCGCGCCATTCAGGCCGCCTGTTCCGAGGTGGGGATCAGCCGCCCCTTGAGACTGTTCTGCTGACCGGCCGTGATCTCGACCTCGACGATCTGGCCGATCAGGTCGCGCGCGTCCTCGACATGGACCGACTGCAGATAGGGGGAGCGGCCGATGGCCTGGGCATCATGCCGACCGGGCTTTTCAAACAGAACCGGCAGCACGCGGCCGGTCTGAGCCGCATTGAAGGCGACCTGCTGGTCCAGCAGCAGGGCCTGCAGCCTGTGCAGGCGCTCACGCGACACAGCGTCCGGGACCTGTGCGCCCATGGTGGCGGCGGGCGTTCCGGGGCGCGGCGAATACATGAAGGAGAAGGCCGAGGCGTATCGGACCTCGCACACCAGCTCCATGGTTGCCTCGAAATCGGCCTCGGTCTCGCCGGGGAAGCCGACGATGAAATCGCCGGACAGGGCCAGATCGGGGCGCACCTCTCTCAGCCGGGCCACCAGATCCAGATATTTCGTCCGGCCATGTTTGCGGTTCATCAGGCGCAGGATGCGGTCCGAGCCCGACTGCACCGGCAGATGCAGATAGGGCATCAGGGCGTCCAGCTCGCCATGGGCGGCTATCAGATCGTCGCCCATGTCATTGGGGTGGCTGGTCGTATAGCGGATGCGGTCCAGACCCGGGACGTCGGCCAGCGTCCAGGCCAGCCGGGCCAGAGACGACGGCTTTCCGTCGGGGCCCTCGCCGTCATAGGCATTGACGTTCTGGCCCAGCAGGGTGATCTCGCGCACCCCCTGGTCGGCCAGCGACCGGGCCTCATCCAGAATGGCGGCGACGGGCCGCGACCATTCGGCCCCGCGGGTGTAGGGCACCACACAGAAGGTACAGAATTTGTCGCAGCCCTCCTGCACGGTCAGGAAGGCGGTGACGCCCTGGACGCCGCGCGCCTTCGGCAGGGCATCGAACTTGTCGACGGGGGCGAACTCGGCCCCGATCCGCTCGCCGCGCGCCCGGGCGGTGCGGGTCAGCAGTTCCGGCAACTGGTGATAGGCCTGGGGGCCGACGACGAGGTCGACAGCAGGCTGGCGGCGCATGATCTCTTCGCCCTCGGCCTGGGCGACGCAGCCGGCGACGGCGATGGTCATTGCGCCGGACTTTGCTTCCTTGAGGATCCGCAGCTTGCCCAGCTCGGAATAGACCTTCTCGGCGGCCTTTTCGCGGATGTGGCAGGTGTTGAGGATGACGAAATCCGCGTCCTCGACCGTTTCGGTCGGCGCATAGCCCAGCGGGCGCAGGACATCGGCCATGCGCTCGGAGTCATAGACATTCATCTGACAGCCGTAGGTCTTGATGAACAGGCGCCTGGGCGCAGCCGTCTCGACCTTGGGCAGGGTCTCGGTTTCGATCATGGCATGCTTATGAGGGCAGGGCGTGGCGCCCGCAAGGCAGGGGGCCGGAGCGGGATCAGGCTTGCTCGGTGTCGCGCTGGCTGTGGCGCTTGTAGATCAGGCCTTCGCGGTCCGAGGGTTCGGCGCCGGGGGTGGGCTTGCCGTACAGTTCGAGCTTGTGGCCGATCAGGTCAAAGCCAAGGCGTTTGGCGATCTCGGTCTTCAGGCGTTCGATCTCGGCGTCATAGAATTCGATGACCTCGCCCGTCTTGGTGTCGATGAGGTGGTCGTGATGGTCGTCGCCGGCCTCCTCATAGCGGCTGCGGCCGTCGCCGAAATCATGCTTTTCGACCACGCCCGCCTCTTCGAACAGGCGGACTGTGCGATAGACGGTGGCGATCGAAATGTGCGGATCGACTGCCGAGGCGCGGCGGTACAGTTCCTCGACATCGGGGTGGTCGTCAGCCGCCGACAGCACGCGCGCGATCACGCGGCGTTGCTCGGTCATCCGCATGCCGCGGTCGGCGCAAAGTTTCTCGATCCGGTCCATCGGCAAAGAATAGGGCCTTGGCGGGCTCTAGGGAAGCGCTCCGCCCAAGTTGAGAGTGAGAATCAAGGCGTCGACCGGGGGGCCGTCGCTGCGGGCATAGTAGCCGCGGCGGCGTCCGCTCTCGATCATGCCGACAGCGCGATAGAGCGACCGGGCAGCTGCGTTGTCAGCGGCGACCTCGAGGAAGACGTCGCTGACCCGCCGGTCACGGCAGCAGGCCAGCGCCGCCTGCATGAGGGCGAGGCCGCGTCCGGCTCGCCGCGCCTCGGGCAGCACCGCGAGCGTCAGGACCTCGGCCTCGTCTCCGGCCTGACGCATCAGGATGAAGCCATCCGCCTCCGCTTCGGCCCAGACGCCGGGCTGATCCAGCAGGTCGCGCAGCGCCGCCTCGGTCCAGGCGGGCGTGATCGCCCGGGCGTGGATCGCCGCCAGCCGGGCCGGGTCGGGCTTCACACCCGGTCCGGTCGGGGCTGGCCCGGCAGGCGCGTCGGCGGGGTGGCATCCGGCGCGCGGAGATAGAGGGGGTCGAGGCCGGTCGGGTCGGCCTGGCCCGCGCGGATCGTCGCCAGATGCACCAGGGCCTGGGGATCGGGGCCCTCGACCTGCCCTGCGTGCGACGACGCCGGGGCGAACAGGTGCGCGCCGCTGCCGATCACCCGCACCTCGGGGCTGGATGTGTTCAGCAGGGAGGCCGCATCCTCGATCGTCATGGCCCCGGCAGCCTGCATCAAGGCGCGGGCAAGGGCGGGATCCACCTCGCCGGAACGGTCGGCGGCTCCCCACAGCGCCAGATAGACCTGTCCGCGGCGGGCATCCATCATGGCCGCAATGGGGGATAGGCTGTCGGGCGCCGCCAGATGCGCCTGAACCGCCAGCGCGTCCAGCGACGACAGGCCGATCGGGCGGGCGCCGGTGGCGGCGGCCAGTCCCTGGGCGAAGGCCAGTCCGACGCGGAGGCCGGTGAAGGAGCCCGGCCCGCGCGTGGCGGCGACGACCTCGAGCACCGATGCAGGAATGCCGGCCTCGGCCAGAACAGTTTCGACCAGAACGGGGAGCCGTTCCTGATGGCCGCGGGTCATGGGTTCCGAGCGGGATGCGATCACGCGGCCGTCTTGCCCGAGCGCGACGGTGCACAAGCCCTGGGCCGTATCCAGCACCAGAAGGGTCATGCGACCCGCCGAAGGTCTAGGGGTGGGCAGCCGATGGATCGGCCAGGCATTCGGCCAGGATGATCAGCGCCTGTCGCGCCTTGCGCCGGGGAATACGGGCGAAGGCCTCGGCCAGCCGCCCGGCGGGCGTAGCGGCTGAAACCAGTGTGGCGGGCGGCACCGCGCTCGCCGTCGAGGACGGATCCTGCACCGGAAAGAAGCTGCCCGGCTCGGCCCCCAGGGCGAGGGCGATCTGGTGCAGGCGCGAGGCGGAGATGCGGTTGATGCCGGTTTCGTATTTCTGGATCTGCTGAAAACTGACGCCCACACGCTCGGCCAACGCGGTTTGTGACAGACCCAGCGCCTGACGTCGCCCCGCGATCCGGGCGCCGACCCAGACGTCCACCGGCGTCCCCTCGCGACTGGTCTGACGTTTCGCCTGACGGGACACCCGCACCCCCCAATGACAACGTTTCGTTACACTGAAAATATTTCATAGACGGGGTAGATGTGAAATACAAGTGTTTCATGTTTCGTTGCGCGACACGACGGTCGAAAGCCGCACAACTTCCTGTCGGGACAGTCGCTCGGACTGGTCCAGCCCGCCCGACCCACCTTTCAGAAACAGGAAATCCCGATCGGCACCATCGAACAGACGGGCCCGGGTTTCGCCGTCGGCCGTTTCAATAACACAGCCTTGTCCCCGGCGCGGCCAGCGGCCCGGGTCGCAGACCAGAACCACGCCGCTGGAGGCCCACGGCCAGACATCTTCGGTCTGGACCGGAAACGTGAAGGTTTCATTGTGCGTAGTAGTCGGGGGTTCGGCCGTACGGAAGGTCGATGAGCGCGCCTCCACGCCGCGGACACCCTCCCCTTCCACGCCGTTCGTCGCGTGTGGAGACCCCCGCTCCAACGACAGGGCCTCGGGCGTGGCGCCCAGAGCGGCGGTCAATCGGGTCTGGATGTCAGGACGGAACAGGCCGGCGCGCTTGCCGGCTTCATAGAGGCCCCACCCCTGCCCCGTCATACCGACGCGCTCACCGGCTTCGGCCTGGCTAAGCCCACAGGCGTGCCGCAGACGTGCGAGGGCCTCGCCCAGCGCGGCCAGTTCGGCCTGCATACGGGCCTTTACCTCATCGGATGACGCAGACAGTCGCATGGCCCCGGTTTACCACGCGAGGCGGGCTGGGCGACGAAAAAGTTGGACCGCGATCAGAGCGTTTGTTCGACCTGGGTCACTTCGGGGATATAGTGGCGCATCATCTGTTCCACCCCGGCCTTGAGCGTGGCGGTCGAGGACGGACAGCCGGCACAGGCCCCGCGCATCCGCAGGGTCAGCAGGCCGGTCGCCTCGTCGAAGGAATCGAACAGGATATCGCCGCCGTCCTGGGCCACGGCGGGCCGGATACGGCTGTCGAGCAGGGCCTTGATCTCCTGAACGATCTCGGTGTCCTCGGTGCCGTCGCCCGCCTCCTCGCCCGAGGCGTCCTCGTTCACCACCGGGCGGCCTGAAACGAAATGATCCATGATGGCGGCCAGGATCGGCGCCTTCATCTCGGACCAGTCGGGACCGTCCGGGCCGCGCGTGACGGCGATGTGGTCGGCGCCCAGCATCACGCCTTCGACGTTTTCCAGCTCGAACAGGGATTCCGCCAGGGGCGAAGCCGTCGCCTCGTCGATCGTGCGGAATTCCAGCGTCCGGGCGGGCGACACCTCGCGGCCCGGGAGGAATTTCAGGGCGCGGGGATTGGGGGTGGATTCGGTCTGGATGAACATGGCCCTGACATGCGCCTGCGACCGGACGCATTCAAGGGCCGCGCTCGAGCAGCGAGACACCGCGCGTCGAGCGTTAGCGCTCCAGCGCCTACGCCAGGTCCTCGATTTCGCTGTCGCTCAGCTCGCCCGGCACGATGGTCACCGGCAGCTTGCGCCCGCCCAGCGAGCCCTGTTTCAGGATGGCGCTGATCAGGGGTCCCGGTCCCCGGCCGCCGCCGCCCGAGGCCAGGATCAGGATCTTGATGTCCGGGTCCTCGTCGACGACCTTGCGCAAGGCCACCAGCGGATCCCCTTCCTCGATCAGGAACAGCGGCGGGGCGCCCGAGCGATCGGCCGCCTCCTCGCCCAGCCGCATGAGCAGCGCCTCGGCCTCCTCGCGCAGCTGCCGGTCGATCTCGTCGCGCACGCCCGACCAGTGGGCATCCGATCCATGTCCGATGACCCGCAGCAGTGCCACCCGCCCGCCGGTCGACCGGGCGCGCCGGGCGGCATAGCGCAGCGCCGTCTCGAACTCGGGGCTGTCGTCGACAACCACCAGGAATTTACGCGGCATGATGTCCCTCCCCTTGCTGGCCGACGGCAGGCTCTAGCCCGCCGAGGCGGCCACCTCCCGGATCGTGGCATTGGCGATGGTCAGCTTGGCGAAGGTCCAGCCCTGACCGGACTGTTCGATCTCGTCGACCGAAGCCCGCATGGCCTCGACAACCTCAAGCCGGTGACCGATCCAGGCATCGACGGCGGCCTCGGCCGTTTCCTCGCTCTTGCCGACGTCCGGATCCGAAGCCCGCGCCACGGCCCGGGTCAGCACCATCTGCTCGACCATGAAGTCCTGGATCAGGCGGCGCACCGCCAGACGGTCGAAATGATCGGCCGACGGCACCTGGCCTGCGGCAAACCGCAGCCGGTCGAGATCAAAGGCGGCCCCGACCTGATGGTAAAGCCGGGCCATGGCCGGAGCGGGCCAGTCGGTCTCGCGGGCCAGATCGCCGACATCGGCCACGGCCACCTGGGACCGCAGCAGGGCGACCTTGCGGGCCATGGCCTCAGGGATCCCCTGGGCGATGAAGCCCCGGACGCGGTCGTCCAGCCGTCCCTGCTCGAAGCGCGACAGGACGTCCCCACCCTCGGACAGGAGGGCATCGGCGACCGGGCGGTAGGTGTCGATCAGGCTGTCGACGGTAACGCCGGACAGGGGCGCGCGGCGCGACAGCCAGAAAGTCTGGCGGCGCAGGACGGTGGCAATCTCGCGATAGAGGGCGATCTGGGCGGGCGAGGACACCTTGAGGTCGAGGGCCGACACCGCGTCCCAGGCCTCGTCGAGGCGGAAGATGCGGCGGGCCGCGGCAAAGGCCACGACCAGCGACCCGGCCCCGACCTCGGCGCTGCGCTTGAGCCGCTCGGGGAAGGTCGCCCCCATCATGTTCACGATCTGGTTGCTCAGGACCGTGGCGATGATCTCGCGGCGCAGGCGATGAGACTGCATTTCGTCGGCGAACCGCGCGAGGGGCTCGGGGAAATACTGGGCAAGGGTATCGCGGAAGAAAGGATCGTCGGGGGCGGTGGAGGCGACGATCTCGTCGAACAGCTCGATCTTGGAATAGGCGGTCAGCACCGCAAGCTCGGGCCGGGTCAGGGCCTGACCGATGGCCTTCATCTCCGCGATGCGCCCGTCATCCGGAAGGCCCTCGACACGCCGGTCCAGACGCCCGCGGCTGCCCAGCACCTGCATGAAGCCCTGTTGGGAATCCAGGGCGTGCACGCCCTCGTCGGCCTGAAGCGTCAGGGCCAGGGTCTGGTCGTAGTTGTGGGCCAGCACCTTGTGACCGACCTCTTCAGTCATTTCGGCCAGCAGAGGATTGCGGTCGGCGGCCTTCAGCGCGCCCGACATAATGGCCGAGCCCAGCAGGATCTTGATGTTGACCTCGTGGTCGGAGGTGTCGACGCCGGCCGAGTTGTCGATGGCATCCGTATTGATACGGCCGCCGCCCTCGTCCCGGCCCTTGAGGGCAAAGGCGATGCGGGCGGCCTGGGTCAGGCCCAGATTGGCGCCCTCGCCGACCACCTTGACCCGCAGGTCCTCGGCATTGACCCGCAGCGGGTCATTGGTCTTGTCGCCGACCTGGGTATCGGTCTCGTGGACCGATTTCACATAGGTGCCGATGCCGCCCAGATAGAGCAGTTCCGCCGGGGCCTTGAGGATGGCCCGGATCAGGCTTTGCGGGTCGAGAGCCTCATCCTCGATGTCCAGCATGGCGCGGACCTCGGGGGTCAGGGGTATGGATTTCTCCGCGCGCGAGAAGACCCCGCCCCCCTTCGAGATTTTCTTGGCGTCGTAGTCCTGCCAGGACGAGCGGGGCAGGTCGAACAGGCGACTGCGCTCGGCCCAGCTGCTCGCCGGATCGGGATCGGGGTCGAGGAAGATGTCGCGGTGATCGAACGCCGCCAGCAGACGGGTCTGTTTCGACAGAAGCATGCCGTTGCCGAACACATCGCCCGACATGTCGCCCACGCCGACAGCGGTAAAGGGCTCGGTCTGGATATCGCGGCCCATTTCGCGGAAGTGGCGCTTGACCGCCTCCCAGGCACCGCGGGCGGTGATGCCCATGGCCTTGTGGTCATAGCCGACCGACCCGCCCGAGGCGAAGGCGTCGTCCAGCCAGAAGCCGTAGTCCGCCGAGACGCCATTGGCGATGTCCGAGAAGGTCGCCGTGCCCTTGTCGGCGGCCACGACCAGATAGGGATCGTCGCCTTCCCAGCGGACGACCCGGTCCGGGGTCTCCACCGTGCCGTCGGCGGCGATGGTGTCGGTGATATCCAGCATGCCCGACAGAAAGGTCTTGTAGGCGCGGATGGCCTCGGCCTGCTGGGCGTCGCGGTCGCCACCGGCGCGCACGATCTGCGGCAGGTTTTTCGGATAGAAACAGCCCTTGGAGCCGACCGGCACGATGACGGCATTCTTGACCTGCTGCGCCTTGACCAGGCCCAGCACCTCGGTGCGGAAGTCCTCGCGCCGGTCCGACCAGCGCAGGCCGCCCCGGGCGACGGGCCCGAAGCGCAGGTGGACGCCCTCGATATGCGGCGCCCAGACGAAGATCTCGCGGTACGGCTTGGGCAGCGGAAGATCGTCCAGCTCACGCGAGGCGATCTTGATCGAGATGTGGGGCTGAGGCTGCCCCCGGTCGTCGCGGATGTAGTAGTTGGTCCGCATGGTGGCCCGGACCAGATTGGTCAGGCGGCGCAGGGCGCGGTCATGGTCCAGACTCTTGACCGCCTGCAGCTGGTCATCCAGCCCGGCATTGAGGCTTGAGACCTTGTCGAACCGGCCATCGCCCTCGGAGGCGTCGGGGTCGAACTTCAGGCGGAACAGCTCGAGCAGGCCGCGCGCGACCTCGGGATACAGGTAGAGCGCCTCTTCCTGCACCGCCTGGCTCGGGTCCATGCCGGTCTGCTGGCGATAGCGGGCAAGGGTGCGGATCAGGGCCGCCTCGCGCCAGTCGATCCCCAGTTCGATCACCAGCCGGTTCAGGCCGTCGCTTTCGGTCAGCCCCGACCAGACGGCGGCGACCGCGGATTCGAACGGCGCCTTGATGGAGTCGAAGCTCAGCTTTTCGCCGCGCGGGTCTTCCAGCAGGAATTCGTGAATGTGGATAGGGACGTCGCCCTGGGGCCGGACGGCATGGCCCCACTCCTCAAGCGTCTTGAGCCCCATGTCGGCCAGAACCGGCAGCACGTCCGAGAGCGGCACGGGATCGCCCCGGTGATACAGTTTGAAGCGAAACTGGAGCGGGCTGTCCTCGGCTGTGCGGAAGGCGCGGACTGCGATCGGCTCACCCCCGTCGCGCTCGCCCGAGCCGTTCAACTGGTCGAATTGCTCCAGGTCGATGACCGCTTCGGCCGCCGTATAGCGGTCGCGATAGGCGGTGCCGAAGGCTTCGGTCCAGCGGGTGCTGAGCGGGCCGACGGCGACATCGTCCACCCCGGCAGCGCGCAGGGCGGCCTCGAACCGCTCCGGCCAGCCGCGTCCGGCCTCGGCCACTTCGGCCTCGAGCGCCACCGGGTCCGGCGTCGGATGCTCGCCGGGCGTTACGCCGATGATGTAGTGGATGCGCACCAGCGGGGCGTCCGACAACTGCGGATACCAGGCCGACAGCCGACCGCCCCAGGCCCGCGCCAGGATGCGGCCGATCTGTTCGCGCAGCGAGGCGTGGAACCGCTCACGCGGGATGAAGGCCAGGATGGAGACAAACCGGTCGAACGGGTCGTTGCGGGTGAACAGGCGGATGCGCGGCCGGTCATAGAGGTGCAGGATGCCCAGCGCGATCGGCAACAGCTCGTCCTCGGTGATCTGGAACAGTTCGTCGCGCGGATAATTCTCGAGGATGTTCTTCAGGCGCTTGTGGCTGTGGCCGCTGCCGGCCTTGCCCGCCCGCTTGAGGGCGTTCTCGACCTTGCGCCGGACCAGCGGCACCTGGGAGGACACGCGGTCATAGGCCTCGGCCGTGAACAGGCCGACAAAGCGGGTCTCGCCCGACGGCCGACCGTCGGTCCCGAACCGTTTGACGCCGATATAGTCCATATAGGCGCGGCGGTGGACCCGGGACCGCGCATTGGCCTTGGCGACGGTGACCGGATCCGACAGGTCCAGCTGACGCTTCATCTGGCGGGTCAGGACGGCGGGTTCATTGGCCCGGCGCAGGACGGTGCGCTCGGGATCGCGCAGCACTCCCAGACCCTCGCCCGATTGGGAAAGCGGCGCCTCGGCCTCATAGCCGCCGTCGGCCGAGCGCGGATAGTCATAGTCGCGCGCACCGAGGAAGACGAAATGGTCGTCATTCAGCCAGTTGAGGAAGGCTACGGTCTCGGTGACGACTTCGGGATTGATCCCCGGGGGGTGCGCCTCCAGATGGGCGACGGACCGCGCCATCAGCTCGCGCATGGCGCCATGGTCGGCGGTGGCCGACGCAACATCCGACAGGGTGGCGGCGAGACCTTCGCCCAGACTGTCGCGCCGCTCCTGCGGCAGGGGGTCCATCACGACGATGATGACCGACTCGCGCGCCTGTCCGGCGCCGGCCTTGCGCTGACCGGCGGCATCGCGCGTCACATCGGCGATCGGGTGGAACATGGCGCGCACAGACACGCCGGTCTCGGCCAGTTCGCCCATGACACTGTCGACGAGGAATGGACGGTCGTCCTGAACGATCAGGATGCGGTCAAAGGCCGTGGCGCGGCCGTCCGCTCCGTGCAGCGGGCCAACCTGAATACGCGCGGGCTCGCCGGCCTGGCGCACGGCGGCGGTGGTCCAGGCTTCGGCCAGCAGGGCCGCGAGGTCCTCGAGGCCGATCTCGGGGGTCTCGTCGGCGTCATAGTCTTCCAGCGCTTCGGCCAGAAAGCCCTTCACCAGGGTGTCGGCCTTCTCTCCCGCAGCCTTTTCGAACCCCTTGCACAGGATGGAGAGGGAGGGAGAGATGGAGGACGGGGCGTCGCGGGACATGCGAATAGGGTCTCGGTGGCGCGGCTCATCACCGCCTGGATGACACTGATGACTAGATCGGTGCGGACCAAAGGGAAAGCCCGGAAACGGCGCGAACGGGGCCGCCCTGGCACAGCAAGGCCGGGTCCGCCTGCGCGAACCCGGCCCTGCCGGGGTTTAACCGGTATCCGATCTTAGAAGCGGACGTTCATACCCAGGCGGAAGCCGTGGTAATCGAAGTCGCCGTTGCTTCGGCCGATGTCTGTACCGGCCGTGTTGGGCGGCAGGATGAAGGGGTTGGTCGGGCCAGCCGTACCGGGCCCGGCGCGCACGACATAGTCACCCGCTTCCAGGCTGGTGTAGAGATATTCCCCGACCAGCGAGAGGTTGGGGGCCAGCTTCCATTCCATGCCGGCGCCGTATTGATAGCCGTCGGCATCGTCCTCGCTGGTTTGATCGGTGAAGCTGTTCGCACCATTGGTGGTGAAGAAGCTGTTCTGGATCTTGCCGTAAGCCACACCGCCGGTGCCGTAGACCAGAACCGGGCCCATGGCGTAGCCGATGCGGGCGCGCAGGGCCGCCGTATGCTCCAGATCCCGGGTCATGATGTAGGCGGCGGGGGTGGTGCTGAAGGAGGTGACGCTGTCGCGGGCATCCGCAGCAGACACTTCGCCGACGGCGCCGACGACCCAGTTGCCGAACTGCATGTCATAACCGATGCGCGCGCCGCCTTCGACGCCACCGTCATCCTTGGAGCAGCGATCGCCCGGCGCCGAGCCGTTCGCCGCGTCGGGACACGAGCCCGGGCTGAAGGCACTGTTGGTGGTGCCGTTCAGGACAACTGTGTCATCGAACTCGCCGTCAAAGTCCCGGTCGAAAACCAGGGTCTCATTGGCGTCGTCCTGGGTTTCCAGGTAGCCGCCATAAATGCCGATATAGGGGCCGCTCCAGTCGCTCGGGGCGGATTGCGCCAGGGCGGGGGTGGCCAGGCCAGCCGTCAGAATCGCAGCCATGGCGGCGCCGGTGTGCAGGGAAATTCTCATCCCGTTGTGTCCTCTCGTTTACCGGGTGTCGCCACCCGGATGTGATCGTGCTTCCCCTCCGCGTCAGACAACGGGGGTGCGGCCCCGCCGTTCCCCGCCCGGTGCCGGCCGGGATGAAGTGTGGGACATTGGCAACACAAATGACTAAGGCCGCCGGGCTTTCACCCGACGGCCTCTGTCTGGACGAGCCCGGGAGGGGGAGGGG
>Ga0208179_1000054_pt1 | contig 138761 bp, 136 predicted proteins | sample Malvired_Geostar_FD_184238 | JGI IMG/M metagenome (GOLD analysis project Ga0208179, IMG submission 184238) | Marine viral communities from the Global Malaspina Expedition - Malaspina viral metaG DeepMed_Geostar (SPAdes) (version 2) | ecosystem: Environmental > Aquatic > Marine > Oceanic...
GGATGTCTTTTCAGTCATTCATCGTCTCCTTTCGTCATCATTTTCCAGAATAGCTGCGCCGAGCAGCTGATCAGCGCAAAACCAGCTAAGGCCTGGATGCCCGTAACCGCGCGCAGATGTTCAGTTGGATAGATGTCCCCGAGACCAAGCGTCGTCATGTTGACCAGGGAAAAGTAGAAATAATCCATCCAGCCCATCGACGGGATATCTTTAAATCCCCCCATTCCCCATTCACTGCCGAGCCAGAGACCGACGGCAAAGTAGATCGCAACCAGCAGGTGCGAGCATAATACAAGGAGTGAAATGCCCAGCTTGGCGAGCAGGTTTCGTCGACGCTCAAGTAGCGCAGTGCCGCCTTTGAGGAATACGAGGTGGGATGCTACCGATAATAAGAACAGGGCGGTCGCCAGAAGGAGCGCAGCGATCATGAGAACACCTTCGTGCCCATCCACAGACCCATCCCGATCATAAACAGATTTTCGGTTAGCGAGACGAAGCCGAGTGGAACATTGCTGCTCCCACCAGCGCACGCGCATTTGAGCTCGCGCTTGTCGATGTAGACAGCTTTGAAGACACTGGTTGCGCCGATTGTGCCGATAATCAACGCCAGAGGAGCCGAAAGCCAGGTAAGCGCGCCCGCCGTCATGAGAATACCGGCGGCGGCTTCTCCGAACGGATAGACGAAGCCGTACGGCACCCAGCGTTTGGCCAGCAGGTCGTAATTGAGAAACATCGTCGAAAAGCTGCGCACGTCTTGCAGCTTCTGGACAGCCAGGAGGGTCATCGACAGACTCACGAACCATTCCGCAGCGCGCACGGTAAAGAGGTTGTCAAGAAAGGCCCAGCTCAGCCCCAGCGCGAGAAGCAGCGCTACTGCAAAAATCGCGATGACCGGCTGGTAGCTGGTATCGCCATCCTTGGGCAAAGAGCGGCTTTTTCCGAAAAACTCGCGAACGTCGTCATAGCCGCCGATACGCTCATCCTTGATAAAGGTCTGCGGCGTGGTTTCGACGTCGTGTCTTTCCTTGAAGGCGTCGGTCTCTTCCCTGCTGGTAAGATGGTGGTCGTTAACTTCGAAACCTTGCCGTTTGAGAAGGTCGATGGTCTTAAGCCCGTAGGGACAGACATGTTCGTCCATTACCATCCGGTAAACTGTCGCCGCTCGGCTCATGATAAACCGCTCCCTCGAGTTGGCTTGAAAATCATGACTGACGCCGACAACCAGGCATTGTCGCGGAATGAGCTCGCTTCAAAAGCTCCCCAACTGGAAAGAAAAATTGCGATCATCCCGCCTTTCCTGATTGATTGCTGTCGGGGGAAGCGGACGCTCCTGACTTGCGCGAAAGAAATATCCACTCGCCCACGAAGACGGCGGCGATGCCGATCACTGCGTAGATAACGACAGCAGGATCGCTGCGCAGCTTGGCGACAGTAAAGGCGACAAGGACAACGCCGTCAGCCGCGAGCGCTGCAAGGAGTATCGAGGCGCGCGCACCGACTTCCTCGCGCAGGTGCCGGAAGACGCCCCAATGGACCAGCATATCCATCACCAGATAGAAAAAGGCCCCCAGCGAGGCGATCCTCGACAGGTCGAACAGGACGGCGAGCGTGCCTGCGACGACAACGGTGTAAACCAGCATATGGCTGCGGATCCCGCCGCTCATGCCGAAATGGCTGTGCGGGATCATCTTCATGTCCGTCAGCATTGTAAGCATGCGTGACACGGCAAAAACGCTCGCGATCACACCCGAAGTGGTGGCAGCGATGGCGATCGCCACGGTGAAATAAAAGCCCAGTTCGCCCAGTGCCGGGCGCGCCGCTGCTGCCAGCGAGTAATCGCGGGCCACGACGATGTCGGAAATACTGAGGCTCGAGCCCACGGCTACCGCGACGAGCAGATAGACCACGATGCACACGGCGATCGAGATCATGATCGTGCGACCGACGTTCTTATGCGGAGCAACGATTTCGCCACCGCTATTGGTGATCGTGGTGAAGCCTTTGAATGCCAGGATCGAAAAGGCAACTGAGGCCAGCAGAGCTTCCGCATTTGTGAGCGCTACAGGTCCCGAGAAAGCGCCTGACGAAAAGCCGCTGGCCCAGATCGCCGCGACTGCGAACACGGCGATGCCGCCGATCTTGATCGCCGACATGACAAGTGAAAACCCGCTTACCGATCTGTTGCCTGCCGCGTTGACGAAATAAGCGAAGATGATGAGCGCTAGCGCCGCTAGAGAAACAAGCCATCCGGTGCTCTCGAGGCTGAATGGACGCAGCGCATATGTCGCGAAAGTCCGGGCAACCAGGCTTTCATTGATTACCATCGAAAGGGCCATCAGCAGCGAGGCTGACGCCGCTATGACGCCGGGCCCGTATGCCTTTTGCAAAATCATCGCGATGCCGCCAGATGAAGGCCATTTATTCGACATCTTGATGTAGCTGTAAGCAGCCAGCGAAGTGACAAGCGCGCCGGCTATAAAAGAGAGCGGAAACAGGGGTCCAGCGAGTTCGGCGATTTGTCCGGTCAGGGCGAAGATCCCCGCGCCGATCATGACGCCGGTTCCCATCGCGACACCGCCCAGCAGTGTTATCGAGTCCGCACTCTCGCCGTGTTGATTGGCGCCATCTGTCTGCAAGTCGTTCCCCTGTCGACGTCCTCCCATCCGAGAAACATCATGCCAGACAGTACGTTGGGAAGCGGCCTATCCCTCAAAAAAATTTAGAGGGGCGCGAGCCGTCTTCGGGCGGGCTTTGTGACTAGAACATGCGATTTGCGACACAGGTTGCAACCAATCTCGCGTCGACGGCTACGACCAACTGCAGCACGAGAACCTCGAAGCACCACGAGAAATATCGAAAACCGTTTAGCGATCTTTATCGAATGGCGTGAAGACACATCAGGGTTAACCGGGAGTCCGGTTGCGGAGGTGCGCCTGCGCCTCGCGCACGTCGAGCTCTCGCGTGCTGTTGCCGACACGCAACATAAGGCGTGCGATGCCGCCCTCCACGAGATAGACGGGGTCGACACTCCGTTCGACGATAATCCTGCATACCGTCTTCTCGTCCACTTGATGAAACCGGCAATGGATCAAAGCACACGCGTGACCTCCGAACCCATCCTTCGCAAGGTCCATCAGGATGCGCTCGAAACCGTCCCGATTGGCATGCTTGAGCGTCTGCATATCCTCTTCGATGCCGGCGAAGCTTCCATCGTCGTCGACCCCGATAAGAAGCGTGCCTCCATGTCTTGAAAATCGCGTGGTCTCTTTCTTTAGTAATTCTGACAACCCGCCCAATTGGGTCAGCTTTCACTTGCTATGCATGCCTCTTTGTGTGGGCGCGCTATGCTCGATCAGGCCGAATTATGCATATCGATTCTGGAAAAACCGGTGAAGCGGAACCGCGATGAGAGCGATGTACCAGCCATAGAGAAAGCTACCCGCCGCGCCTGCGAGGAACCCCGACAGGGTCAGCCATTCGAACCACGGAAGGAGCGGCGCCCAGGCTTCATGCATGTGAAATCGCTCGGGCGCGAGCAGTCCGAAAGCGACGCAAAGGAGATAGCTGAGAAGCAGGTAGCAGGCTGAGCGTCCAGCCCCATACGAGTATCGAACTCTTGATCGATCGTTGTTCCAACGTTTTTCTCCTCTTTCGCGATTGTCGCACAGTCACAAATTGAAGGGTCTGGGGCTGGTGGGGGCAGCCAACCCCAGGCCCGGCGGGATAATCGGCAGGCGTCGTTGCGCCCATCCCGGTCCACCCGGGTTTGTGTCGGTCCCCCGCAAGCAATCCGCTGCACATCGTTGGCGCGATGGTTCCTGAGACCTCCGTTGCAGGCTCCCCACAGTCACGGATAAGATGCAAAGACGCGCTGTCCCCCCGGGCCAAAGGCAATGACCTCGTAGGGCTGGTTCCGCCCTCCGGCCTCCATGCCGGGCGATCCCAATGGCATTCCCGGAACCGATAGGCCTGCAACACCGGCGGGACGTTCGCGCAGCAGCTTGGCAACGGCTTCGGTAGGCACGTGGCCTTCGATGATGTATCCGTCGACTTCCATCGTGTGGCATGACCACAACTCCTGGGGTACGCCCCGCGCGGTCTTGATTGCCGCCATGTCGTTGCTGTCGACCGATGCGACCTTGGCTTCCATACCTTCTTCAACATGGCCTGCCCAGCTGAGGCAGCAACCGCATCCGGGATCGCGGTACATCGTATAGGTCGCCGCCTGTGCCACGTTGGAACAGGCTGCCAGCACCAGCAGCGCCGCGACGGCGACCGGCCGCCGGAGCACCGAAGCCTTCCTTGAAATCATTGCGCAATTCCTTTCTTGTACCCGCGCCAGAGCGAGATTGCCCCGGTCACTGTGGGAATCCGGTCAAGCAACCGGGGCTCCGAGAAAATCTCGGCAAACAGTTTTTCGACTTCGCCGTCTGCGCTTGGTTGCGTGTCGCTGACACCATCGAGCGACTGGACCGTCGCCCTGAAGAGAGCGCGCATGAGGTGGCTGTCCTGTTTCATGTAATCTGCAATCAAAACTGTCCCGCCCGGCACGAGCAGGGTCTCGATGGTTTCGAGGATAGCCTGTTTCTCGCGCAAGGGGACCTGGTGGAGAACCAGGCTGCTCACGATCTTGTTGGGTCGCCATCCTTTGGGCAACTCGAGGTTGCCGAGAAAACCGTTGTGCCATTTGATGAGATCGGCTCCTGCGCCGAATTTGCGGCGGGCAATCGCGAGCGCAGCCGGGTCGGGTTCGACACCGATCAGCCCGGCTTCCGGACAATCCGTCATCAAGGCCTTGAGAAGGGTGCCGGTCCCGCTGCCCACATCGATGACCCGGTCGCCCGGCGCGAGATGCAGATGTTCGACGATCTTTTGTCGCCAGAGATTTTCGCGGGTGAATATACCGATTGCCCGGTCGTAGAGCGGCGTAAGGAAGCTCTTGCCCAGCAAAGGTGTGAAATCGCGGCGATTTTCGGGCGCGGCGGCATTATTCACGACTTGGCTCCCATTCATCCCGGATGCGCCCCGTTTCTGACAGACCCATCTCGATTACGTACGACTGCGGTCATTCCCTCAAAAAAAGGAGTTTAAGGGTTTGTGCAGACGAGCGCGTATAGGACAGGTGCAACCCACAGGAGTTTTTCGGATGCGTGACAATCAGTCTCTTGATGCGGTGCTCGGGTCGCTGCCCGCCACCGCTGCCAGCGAAGTCCCTGCTGACTTCATGGATGGTGTCTGGCAACGCGCCGGACAGCTCGGTGAAATTGCCGATCGCCGTCGGCGGGCGGCTTTGTTTGCCGGTCTTTTCGTCGTGGGGCTCGGGGCGGGCGCGGGAGCCAGCGAATGGCCCGGGGGCTTTGGTGCATCACCGGCGCCGTTCGGCGAGAGTCTGATCCTGGGCGAGCAGCTGTCGCCATCAGCGCTCCTCCACGTGGAGCCATAAGATTTGAAGACGACGCATATTATTCTAGCGGTGCTGCTGGCAGCACTCGCAGGGTGTCTCGGCGCTCTTGCCGCGGATCGCTGGGCCAATCACGAAGCTGGCTCTGGACTGCACGATTTCGTGCATGACGAGCTCGCTCTCACCGCCGATCAGGAGCAGCGTCTCGATGCGCTCGAAGCGCGTTTCGCTGTCGAGCGGGCGCGGCTTGAAGGATCGGCGCGCGCCGCAAATGCCCGGCTCGCCCAGGCTATGGAAAATGAGCATGAGTACGGCCCCGAGGTTTCGGCCGCGATCGACGAGGTGCATACGCGCATGGGCGACCTGCAGAAAGCGACCGTGCGCCACGTCTTCGATATGCGCGAGATTCTCGATCCAGACCAGCAACGCCAGTTCGACCGCAAGGTGTCCGAAGCCCTCACCCGCAACCCGCGCGACTGAAACGCGTGGCAGGGGCGGACGACAATCCTGATAAAGCCCTTGTTTCGCAGGCACGGGCCGGAAGCAAGCGGGCCTTCAGCCAGCTGGTCGAACACGAGACCGGGCGGCTGCTTGCGTTGGCGACACGCATGCTTTCCTCTCCTTCCCAGGCCGAGGACGTGGTTCAGGACAGTCTCGCATCGGTGTGGCTGACGCGCCATCGTCTTGACCCTGACAAGCCGATCGCACCCTATTTGACGACCGTGGTCCTCAACCGCTGCCGGGACCGTTTGCGCAGGCGCAAGGTCGCCGGCTTCTTCGGCTTCATGGGTAGCGATGAGCTTTACACCATTGCGGACGAGCATCCTGGACCTGAAGCGCTGGCCGTTTCCAGGGAGGAACTCAGTCTCGCCCTTGCCGAGATCGCGCGTATGCCGGTGCGCCTGCGCGAAGCGCTCGTGCTCGTGAGTATCGAGGGGCGCAGCCAGGCCGAGGCGGCCGACCTTCTCGGCACGACCGAAAAAGCGATCGAAACGCGCGTCTATCGCGCGCGCAACAGATTGAAAGAACGCTTCGAGAAACTTTGAGGGGTGGGACTTTCGCGCGCGTAAGGGACGGTAAACGTGATGTCAGGAGCCTCTTTATGATCGCCGTCAATCGACGCAAGTTTCTCGGAGCCGGAGCAGGGGGAATGGGCCTGCTCGGCCTTGCCGGGGCAATGCCGGCCTGGGCCCGCGGCGCGGACCTCCTTGCGGGAAATGCCCGCAAGGGGCTCGACGAGGTGGCTGGCCCGAACATCGACCTCACTGTCGCGCGGTCTGCCTTCGCGACCGGCAACAGGCGTGGCGGAGCAATTGCGATCAACGGCACGATCCCCGGCCCCTTATTGCGTTTGAAGGAAAGCACGACCGTCCGATTGAACGTCCATAACCAGCTCGAGGAAGACACATCGATCCACTGGCACGGATTGCTTGTACCGTTCGAACTCGACGGGGTGCCAGGTGTGAGTTTTCCCGGCGTCAAACCGGGCGAAACCTTCACTGCGGAATTCCCGGTGCGCCAGTCGGGCACCTACTGGTGGCACTCGCATAGCGGCCTGCAGGAGCAGGCTGGACACTACGGCGCTATCGTGGTGGATCCGGCGGGACCCGATCCTGTACAGGCCGACCGCGAATATATCGTGGTGCTCAGCGAATTCAGCGAGATGTCACCGCACACGATTTTCGACAAGCTCAAGAAGGGCGAAGGCTACTTCAATTACAACCAGAATACCTGGACCGACGACTACCCGCTTTCGGGCGAGGATCGCCGGATGTGGGCCAGAATGCGCATGATGCCGACCGACATCCTCGACGTGTCGAGCGCGGCCTATACATATCTGCTGAATGGCCATGGTCCGCTCGACAATCTTGAATACCTCTTCCGTCCGGGCGAGCGCGTGCGGCTGCGCTTCATCAATGCCGGGGCCATGACATTCTTCAATATTCGCATTCCAGGCCTGCCGATGACCGTTGTTCAGGCGGACGGGCAGAACGTCGAGCCGGTCGAAGTGGACGAGTTCCAGATCGGCGTCGCGGAGACCTACGACGTCGTCGTGACGCCGGGTGAGCAGCAGGCCTACACGCTGGTGGCCGAGTCGATGGACCGCTCGGGCATGGGCATCGCAACGCTTGCGAGCGCGCCTGGCGCGCGCGCGGCCATTCCGCCGCTGCGCGATCCCCCGCTTCTGACCATGGCCGACATGGGCATGAGCGGCATGGACCATGGCTCCGGCGACGATGCCGGCATGTCCGGAATGGACCACAGCAGTGGCGGCGATATGGCAGGGATGGATCATGGTTCGTCCGGCGAATCCGATATGGCAAGCATGGCCGGAATGTCGGGTATGCAGATGCGTGATACCTCGCTCCTGCCTCCCGATGTGAAGGTCGGGCCTGGTCTCGACATGGTCTCGATGAACCCGGTCGACCGTATGGGCGATCCCGGCATCGGTCTCGCCGATGTCCCCCACCGCACGCTTGATTATCGCAAGCTACGCTCGCTGACACCTCATAAGGAGGGCCGGACTCCCTCGCGGCGGATGGAAATCCATCTCACCGGGAACATGGAACGCTACATGTGGTCGTTCGACGGCAAGAAGTTCTCCGCCGTCTCCGACGAGCCGATCCGTTTCGCCTACAACGAGCGCGTGCGCGTCAAGCTGATCAACGACACGATGATGGCGCACCCGATCCATCTGCACGGACACTTTTTCGAACTGGTCAACGGCGCACCTGCCGATCGCCAGCCGCTCAAGCACACGGTTAACGTGCAGCCGGGCGGCAGCGCGCAGTTCGACCTGACCGCGGACGAGCCGGGCGACTGGGCCTTTCACTGCCACCTTCTCTATCACATGCATGCCGGGATGTTTCAGATCGTCACGGTTGCCAACCCGGTCGGAGAAGGCGCATGAAGATAGTTATTTCCAGCCTGCTCGCCTCGGTCGCAGCCGGCTCGGTTCTCGCCTCTCCCGCCACGGCGCAGCACGCCGGTCACTCGGCGGCGGAGCCGCAGCAGAGTGCCGAGGCGCAGGCTGATGTCAAGACAAAGTGCGAGGAGGAAGCCGAGCGCCATCGCGCGATGGGGCATCCGGTAACCGAAGGGGCATGCGAACCAGCGGCCCAATCTGAAACTGCCATGGACCATTCGACGATGGACCACTCCACCATGGATCACTCCGAGATGGATCAGGCGACCATGAATCATGGTTCGATGACCGAGGGTGATGCTCATGGGGGCATGACGATGCCGATGGAGGCTGCCGGCCAGGAGTCGTCGCTCGAAGGCCGCGGCGGAATGGATCATGGCTCGGTGCAGCAAGACAAGCCTGCCGAGGGCGCGATCGAACATTCGCAGATGAACCACGGGGAGATGGGGCAGGCAGAAGCCGGCAACCCGCCGATGGGCCCTGGACAAATCAATCACAGCCAGATGAACCATGGGCAGACTGGTTCGCAGGACATGCAGGGCATGGATCATTCGGCGATGCAGATGGGCTCGGACGATCATATTCCGCTGCTGCCGCCTCCTCCCGAGGCTGGAAGTGGTGCCGCCCGAGCGGCGGTCGCAATCTGGGGCGAGGAGGCCATGAACGAAGCGCGTCGCGAACTCATCCGCGAGACCGACGGCGGTATGCGTTTCTGGTTCCAGGGCGACCGGCTTGAATACCGCGCCCGCGAGGGTGCGGATGGATATCTGTGGGACATCCAGGGCTATTATGGCGGCGATATCGACAAATTCTGGTTCAAGTCCGAGGGCGAAGGCAGCTTCGGGGAGCCCGTCGAGGGCGCGGAGGTCCAGGCTCTCTGGAGCCGCGCCATCGCGCCCTTCTTCGATTTTCAAGCGGGTGTTCGCCAGGATTTGACCGGCCCCGAACGCACTCACGCGGTCATCGGTATTCAGGGCCTCATGCCGTACCGTTTCGAGGTCGATGCCGCAGCCTTTGTCTCCACCAAGGGGGATGTGACGGCGCGGATCGAAGGCGAACTTGACCAACGTATCACCCAGCGGTTGATCCTTCAGCCGCGTGCCGAAATCGCGCTTTCGGCACAGGACATTCCCGAACTGGGTATCGGCGCCGGCCTCGACCGGATCGAGGCAGGTCTGCGTCTTCGCTACGAGTTCGCACGCGAATTCGCGCCCTATGTCGGCGTTTCGCAGGAATGGCGCATCGGCGACAGCGCCGATTACGCGCGTGCCGCCGGAGAGGATCCGAGCGTCACCAACTATGTCGTCGGTGTGCGGTTCTGGTTCTGACTTTTGAGAAAAGGATTACAACAAAATGACCAAGACTTTTACACGTATTGCGTCGACCGCGCTCGCCCTTGCGCTGATACCTGCGCCCGCATGGGCCCAGCAAATGGATCATTCATCCCATGCAGGCCATCAGATGCAGGACATGGAAGCCTCCGCCGATGACGTGGCGGGCGCGGAGAACGCCATCAAGGCCTATCGCACCGCTCTTGAAGCGCGCGATGCGCAAGCGATGGGCGCGCTCTTTGCCGAGGAATCGGCGATTTTCGAGAACGGCAAGGCCGAAGGCAGTTTTACAAATTACATGGAGCATCACCTCGGGCCCGAGCTCGACGCGATCGTGAGCTTTACGTTCTCCGATCCTACCCTGACCGTCACGCGGATGGGACACATGGCCTATGCCTACGAGACTTACGGTTACCGCATCGAACTTAGCGATGGCCGGGTGATCGAGCGCGACGGCGTGGCGACATCGGTTCTCGCTCACGATGCCGATGGCTGGAAGATCGTTCAGTACCATTCCTCGTCGCGCGCACCGCGCAACTGACCAAGGTTTTCGAAGAGGTAGCACCGGTTGGCAACGCCGTCCTTGAAGCTGCGCCTGCATGTGCTCGGCAGCAAGATCCATAGGTGGCTGGCGATTTTCGTCGGTGTCCAGGTTCTCTTGTGGATGGGCACCGGCGCCCTCATGTCGTTTCTCGGTCACCGAGGTCCGAAAGATCGACGGGACTGTTAGCCTTCACGATCCCTCGTCGGGACAAAAGCTCTCTCCCATTTCGGCTGAAGAGGCCAAATCCATTGCCCTGCGCGCCTGGACCGGACCACGAACGACGATCGAGGCCGCGCGGATTATCGATGAGCCGGTCGGGACCGAGTTCCGCGGACCCTTTCCAGCCTGGCAGGTCACCTATACTGACGAGGCTTCGACGCGCATCTACATCGATGCTGCCAGCGGTACCCTCGGGGCGGCGCGCAGCGATACCTGGCGCCTGTTCGATTTCATCTGGGGCCTTCACATCATGGACTGGACCGAGCGCGACCGTATCAACAGCTGGTGGCTACTCTTGTTCGGCATCGGTGGTACAATCATCGCCCTCTCGGGCTTTGTGTTGCTCGCCAACCGGATGCCCCGGATCCGCCGCCGCGCAAAGCGGCGAAAAGCCGCCTGAACCTCACATCCTGCGAGTATAGGCAGAATTCATCTCGCTCCGCCACGCAAGCCGTGAAGACTCCTTTCCGGCGTTTGCCAGTTCTCGCGATGAGGTCCGATATGCGTGATCTGGCGGACGATCAGCTCGGACAACATATTGCCAAATAAATATGAGGGGCGGGAAGCTGCCGCGCGTATCAGGCACATAGGTCTTACTACAATTGCCGGGCCGGGAGACATACGAGACATGAAAGCCCCCTCATTTTTGGCGCTGCTCGCCGCCAGCCTGCTCTTCGTCGGACCCGTTCAGGCTCATGGCGACGAAAAGCACGGCGAAGAGACGAGCGCCGCGCCCGCTGCCGCAAATGGTGATGCGCACGACCAGACTGCGATGGCGCAGATGGGTGAGACCGCAGTTGCTGGCGAACCCTCCGGCGCGCACGATGAAGCGAGCGGGGGTCATGACGAAGTCGGTGGCCATTCAGGTGAAGGCGAAACCGGCGTCATTGCCGTCCTGAAGAAGATGCACCCAGCTACCATCCACTTTCCGGTCGCCTTGTTTCTCATGGCTGCGGCCACCGAATTGTTCGTGATGCGCCGGAAAGGAGCGGGCCTGGAAAGTGCGGTGCGCGTACTCGTCTACGGCGGAGCGGCCGGTGCGGTGATAGCCGCACTGTTCGGATGGATCCACACCGGGCTGTGGTTCGGCGGCGATACCGTCATGCAGGTGCATCGATGGAACGGTATGCTGATCGCGGTTCTCGGTAGTGCGATGGCATACCTCGCGAGCAGGCCGAGCCAGAGCCGCGCATGGTTGCGTACGGCTATCTTCTCGATGGCGGCACTTATTCTGGTGCAGGGCTTCCTTGGCGGCGAGCTCGCGCATGGGCCAAACCATCTTGGAATTTCCTGGCTCTGAAGGAGTTGAAGAGCATGCGTACTTCCAGATTAAAAGCGGCGTTCGGGGTTCTCGCGATCGTGCCACTAGTGTCCGCTCTTGCTGCTTGCGACGAAGCGCAGGAGAGCACACCGACCTCAGAGGTGTCGCCGATGGGCGAAGCGACGGTGATGCCCGGCACGGCACCCGAGGGTGGTCTTGCAGACCCGGCAACCTCTCCCTCCGAAAGTGAGTCAGTTGCTGCGCGGCAGGACGCTCTTTCGACAGGCGATGCAGCCGCGCCCGCGTCACGGCGAGCCGCCTCACCGGCACCACGTGTAACTGCCACATCCGCCGCGCCGGCACCGCGCGCGCAACCCGAGAGCGAGGCGACCCCGCCCGCCGATCCCCATGCCGGCCATGACATGTCCTCGATGGCCGATCACGACATGGAAAGCATGTAATCCGGCGCATGGCCCATCAGTCAGGATCGTCAGGAGAAATCGTCTGCAAGCAATCGCGACGAAAATCCGGATATCAGAAAAGGACGGCCCCGCCTCCCCCCGAAGCCCTGCGGGTCGCAGGTGCCCATGGGGCCGTTCTGGAACCCCGCGTGAAGACCAACCCAACGCGCGGGGTTCCGTCTCTTCGCCTTCGTTGTCGTCGTGTCATACACGTTCAGGCATAGCTTCGTGCTATGCAAGCATTGCGCTGCCAATCGCCTGGTGGGACATGGAAAGGAACTGCCAATGACCGAAAAAAGAAAGGGCGGTGCGCTGTCGCGCTGGGAAGACGAAGGCGGTGCGCTCCCTTGCGGGCCCCAGGAAGCCCTCGCGGCCGATTGCGAGAAATGGGACATTCCTCCGCTCACTGATGCCGAAATCATCCAGCTACGCATAAGGGTGATCGCGCTCGAAAACATGGTGCTAGGCTTATTGTCCACGGCAAGCGATCATCAGCTCACTGCGATCGAACAACTGGCCGAGTTCATCTCCCCACGCGCCGACGCGACGCAGCATCCGCTAACCTTGCACGCTGCCACACAAATGGAGCACTTTGTCGAGCGCGCTCGACGGTTTCGCGAGGAACCTTCAGCCGATTGACCGGCCCTCGAACCCTGGCTCTCCTGCCTGCGGCTGGATCGCTGACCTGAAGAGACTGCGATGGATCTCGATACGCTCCTTGTCCGCTATTTCCGCACTGCCGATCTCGGAATGGTAGGCGCAGAGACATTGGCATCGGGGATCGAACGGTGCCAGGTCGATCTCGGTCTCGAGCAGGACCGGGGCAAGCGCTTTGCCTTGTGGGCCATGCTCTACCTGCTCGGGTCTGCCCCCGACCTCGAGGCCGTGTTCGACAAGGCAGATGATCGAGATTCAGCCCGCAATTTCATGGATCTCCTGGCGGCATCGGAAGGCGATGGGGTAGGTTGATTGCAGCAAGGTCCTGGCATCTTCAGACCCACGCCAGATACCCATCCGGCTTTTTTCGCGAACAGTCCTGAACCAGGTCAGCTGAGGGCAGCAACCCGTTCCTTTCCGGCCGTGTTGGCAGCTGCGCTGCCTGCCCGCACCACCCGTCACGAACAGGTTTCCCTTCGGCCCCCAAACGGGAGTTTGCGGGCCTGCGGTGCAGCCCTCCCATGACCTGTTTCTCATCGACGTTCGCAAGCCGGAAGTGGTTTCCGGTTTGAGAGCTGAAGGAGAAATACCATGACCAATCTCGTAATCCTCACCGGCCGCATCGCCCGCGATCCGGAGTCCCGCGAAACCCAGGGCGGCACCAGCGTTACAGGCATCACCGTGGTCACCGACCGCCCCGCGCGTGACAAGGACGGCAAGACCTACAAGGACGAAAGCGGATACACCGCCAAGGACAGCGAATTCCACCGCGTGACCTGCTTCAACGGTCTCGCCAAGACCGTCGGCCAGTATTGCTCCAAGGGTCAGCTGGTTTCGGTCCAGGGCCGCCTGCACTACACCCAGTGGGAAGACCAGGACGGCATCAAGCGGTACGGCTGCGAGGTTCTCGCCGACAAGGTCGACTTCCTCTCCCGCGCCGCTGGCGGCGACAACCAGGACGCTCCTCCGATCGACTGACCGACCGGACGTCCCCTCTCAGAGGCCCTGCCTTTAGCGGCAGGGCCTCTTTTTTCGTGATCCATCAGGTTCGAAATTTTGCAGCCGGATGAATGGACGGTCCCGCAGCTCGGCAGACCCTCGTTGAGCAACGACACCGGAAGCCCTGTTCCCAGTTCAGGTAGCGAGCAGAACACATCTGTTCTGGTCCGTTGGCGCTCCTTAGCTTCCCGATACGCGGCGCGTTGGTTCCTGACGCGAGGTGGGTGTGAGGTCCTGGCTCACGGCTATTCCAGCATGATGGCCCGGTTCCTTCCGCCTCAAGGACGTGCGGGGCCCCACCATTTTGCCCGCTGCCGGATCGTATCCGGCCGCGTACAAAATCGTTGCCCCCACCGCCGCTCGCACGGTCGCTCCTGCGGAGCGATCCTGTGACCCGAAAGGCCCCGGACCATCGGCCGACCTCCTGTCGTCTCACGACAGTTTCAGGAGGAATATCATGGCTTGTTCAACGCATTGCCCGCTGCCGTCTCGCAACTATTTCGAGGCTCTGGAAACCGCCGAGAAAAGGGCGCTTCACAGCTTCTTCGACCAGCATGTCGTCGAGGATGTGGAGCTGGGATACTTCGCGCTCGACGAAGGCGACTACAATGCGCTGCCCGCGCATCTGGCGTCGCGCGTGGTTCACACCGTTCATGGAGGCATGCTCGAGGATTACTGACTCTCGGCGGAGCGGGAACCGGCTAGCGGTTCCCGCTCCTTTCTTCGTGTTCGCCCCGAGTCTTCAGCCTGCCCGGACGCACCATGACCCCCGTCGGATCCGCAGTGAGGTCGGACGATCCAACCGGCTCCCGCGCAATTCGAGCGGGGCTTCGGACGCACTCTGTCCCGCGCATCTGGCGATGCGCTCCTGAGGGTGCGGCGTTTATCGGTCCCGGGGCCCCGCATGCACTTGCGAACCGCCGCCGGGTCGGACCGGCGCGAAGCCGCGGAAGCGACAGGCCCCGCTCCCTTGCTTCGCACGCGGACCTTGGCCGACGCCTTGCTCACAGGTGCAGTCCTTGTTTGGCCCGCGGCGGCAATCCTTTTCTGCCGACGATCGGATGTGTCCGAAGTGCCGCGCGCGGGGGGCGACAAATACGAATCTGTGAATCTGTCGCTCCTCCCCCGACCCCCGCATGCGCCATCCCCCTCTGCAACCGGCGGCAGCTTGCCGCGGCCGCCCACGCCTTGCGGAGAATGTCCAATGCCAACTGTTCCCGACCCCGTCCGTCCCCGGTTTCTGCGCACACCCGATGCCGCGGTACATCTGGGGCTATCGCCCCGCACGCTCGAGAAGCACAGGTGCTATGGCACCGGCCCGGTCTATCACAAGCTGGGCGGGCGCATCGTCTACCGGCGCGAGGATCTCGATGCATGGGCCGAGCAGGGCCTGCGTCGTTCGACCAGCGATCCCGGCCGGGGCATCGTCCATCCCGCCAAGCGGATCGACGGCTACACCGGCCCGGTCCGGCGCTGAGGCCCGATGCGTGCCCGCCGGACATTCGCCCGCGCCGCCGAGCAGCTCGACCTCTTCATGGGGGTCGGAGGCGACATCGCCGCGCGCGATGCGCAGGACCTGATGGCCTGGCCCTTCTTCAGCCTCGCCAAGTCGAAGCGAATCAGGCCGATCGACTTTCGCATGGGCGAGGTCTCGATCCTGGTTGAGGCGACGGCCGAGCACGGCATGGCGACCATCTGGGACGCCGACGTGCTGATCTGGGTGGCCAGCCAGATCGTCGAGGCGCGCGATACCGGCAGGCCGACCTCGCGGCTGATTGCCGCAAGCCCGCACGAGATACTCGCCTTTACCGGGCGCGGAACTGGCAAGGCCGGATATGAACGGCTGAGAGCAGCGCTCGACCGGCTGCAATCGACGAGCATCGCCACATCGATCCGCCAGCGCGGTGCGCGCCGGCGTCATCGCTTCTCCTGGATCAACGAGTGGCGCGAATGCCTCGATGGGAACGGCCGCGCCCTCGGCATCGAGATGATCGTGCCCGACTGGTTCTATGAGGGTGTGCTCGACCGGGCGCTCGTGCTGACGATCGACCCCGCCTACTTCCAGCTTACCGGCGGGCTCGAGCGCTGGCTGTACCGCATCGTGCGCAAGCATGGCGGCAGGCAGAAGGGCGGGTGGAGCTTCGATATCGCCCATCTGCATCTCAAATCGGGCGCGCTCTCGCCGCTGAAGCGGTTCGCCTTCGACATCCGCGAAATCGTCCGGCGACAACCGCTCCCGGGCTATCGGCTGGCGCTCGGCCATGAACTCGGCCGCGAACGCCTGAACTTCACTCCATTGCCGGTCGATCCCTTCGAAGCCGCCAAGCGCCGGATCGGCATGGCCCCTGTGGAAAAGTGCGGGTGATGTTCGGACTATCAGGAACCGCGCCGTTCGGACTATCGGGAACCGGAAGTTCGGACTATCGGGAACCGAAATCGTGCGCGAATCGGCGGAATTGCTGGGCTTGCGCGCCCCTTAACTATCCTAACAAGGAATCCTGTGGATTCCTGCTAACGGCGCTGCGCCTGTGCACGGGCGGCGGTTCGGCTCCGCCCGCGACCGGATCGAGCACATGCCTTGACGACCTGCCGCTGACCCATGTCACGCTGGTATGGCGAGAGGGCATTCGCGAGGAGTGGCTGCGCTTCGGCAAACCGGTCGACGAGCGCATCGTCGATCGCCGAACCCGCATCGAAAGCTATGCGCCGGGGCAGCTCTTCGCCCTCGTCCGCTGGGCGGCGAACGATCACGGAACCGTGCGTTCGACACTCGACATCGTGCGCGCGGTCGGTCGAAACGAGGCCTATACGACCGTGCCGCAGATCGATCCGGGCGGAGAACTGCTGCTCTCGGTTCGGGGCTGGACACGCGTTCGCCGCGTCCTGGCGCTGATCGATGCGGTCGAAGCGGCCGCCACCGACCCGTGCGAAGCAGCGCCCGATTACTGGCGCCATGTCCACAATCGTCTCGCAGCGGGCCTGCCGCCGCGCGCCTATGCGCCAGGACGGCATCGCGCCTGGCTCCGGCGCCGAAAGCTCTGGCCGTGAGGCGCGGCACGATCCTTTTTGCTGGCACGGCCGCCGCGGCGGCTCTGCTGAGCGCCGTCCTGCCGCTCTCGCGCGTGCTGGTGTGGAATGTGACGGCGAGCATCCCGACCGGGCTCTATTACATCGGCGAGGCAGCCGGCCTGCAGATCGGCGAGCGGGTCGCACTCGATCCTCCACCCGGGCTGCGCGATTACCTCGCCAAGCGCGGCTATCTTCCTGCGGGCGTTCCGCTCATCAAGGAGGTCGCGGCGCTGCCCGGCGACACCGTATGCCGCGACGGCCTTGCGATCACGATCAATGGAAGCCGGGCCGGATCGGCGCACGCACGCGACCGGATGGGGCGAGACCTGCCTGTCTGGAACGGATGCCGGACCATCGCCGCGCACGAAATATTCGTGATGAACCTGCGCGCGCCGGCCAGCTTCGACGGACGCTATTTCGGTCCGGTGCCGCGTGATCACGTCATCGGCGGGGCGCGCCCGGTCTGGACCGACGAGGCCGCTGACGGCGACCACGTCTGGTTCGCCAGACTCCCACGAAATTCCCACCCCACCGTAACTGGAGGAGATATTCAATGAACTGCATCGGCACCTTTGTCGCGACCCCGGATGGCTTCGAGGGGCGATTGCGGACGCTCACGATCGACAGCGCGCTGACCATCGTGGCGACCGAGCCCGGCGATACTGACAACGCGCCCGATTACCGCATCATGTCCGGCGAAGGCGATGCCGCCTGCGAGGTCGGGGCCGGCTGGAAACACGTGGGCGACAAGGCCGGACCCTTTGTCGCGGTCGTGATCGATGATCCGGCCCTGGTCCTGCCGCTGCGTGCCAATCTCTTCCGGTCCGATTCCAGTTCGCATGTCCTGATGTGGTCGCGGCCCGCGCGCCGCAAGGCGAAGGACTGAGCCCGTGCGCGGTTCACGGCGCATGCTCGCCGCGCTCGCGGCGCTCGCACTAATCTGCCCGACACTGGCATCCCCACAGGCGGATACCAACGACCGGGGCGCGCAACGCATGGACATCTCGATGCATGTGCGTGAGGCCGCGCAGCGCTTCGGCCTTCCCGAGCACTGGATCTATGCGGTCATTCGGTTCGAAAGCGCCGGGCGCACGCGCGCCGTCTCGGCCGCCGGAGCGATGGGTCTGATGCAGCTGATGCCGGGAACCTGGGCGCGCCAGCGCGCCCGGTTCGCGCTCGGCAGCGACCCGTTCGATCCGCGCGACAACATTCTGGCTGGTACATCCTATCTGCGCGAGATGTTCGATCGCTACGGTCGCGAGGGCTTCCTCGCGGCCTACAATGCAGGTCCCGGTCGTTACGAGCAGTGGCTCTCCGCAGGCCGTCCGCTCCCGCGCGAAACGCGCGATTATGTCGCGAGAATTGCTCCGCTCCTGCAAGCCGACCGCATTTTCCTGGCAGATGCGGAGCCGCAGGTGGACGCGGTGTTGCCCGGGCGTATAGCCCTTGCGGGCACGGCGCCCTTGCCGCTCGAGCAGGGCGAAACCGACTTGCCCGCAAACCCCTTTGCCCGCCCGGCCGAGCCGATGCACGACCTTTTCGCGCCTGTCTCAACGGCAAGCGCCCGATGACGCCGGTTTGCGCATCGCAGCGCGCGACTTCGTCGACTGGCGAAGCGTGGCGAAGGACAGGCGGAACCATCAGAAAAGGAAAGAGAGGATGGCGAGATAAAAGCAGCGCCGTCGGCCGGGCTGCAGGTGGTTGGTTTTCTTCGACATTCAGCGCCGTCGCGCCTCTGGCCCTGTCGTCGCCACACCGAAATTCCCTCCTGAATTCAGCGGCAAATGCGCCGTCGCCCGGATCTGCCATCCGTGTCGGGCGATGATTTCGATATCAGGCCGGGCCGTTCGCGCGACAGCGGAGCGGGGTCCTGGCGCAAGGCCAACTCGCTTGTCGGGCGCGTGCTCCAGGTCTCGCGCAGGGCAGGCTTTACGCCGCTTGGACGCGGCAGAGCCGGCCGGGGCACCGGGCATCTCGGACGCGGCGGGCGCGCCGCGCTCCGGTCCCGCCGCGACGCGTTTCGCAGGCGCGTCGTCATCAAGGCGCGGGTCGTGCGGCACCGGGGTGCCCGATTTCGTTCGGCGCCGCTCGCCCGCCATGTCACCTATCTCGAACGCGACGGAGTCACCCGCGATGGATCGTCAGGACAGATGTTCGATGCGCGGTCCGAACGCGCCGATGGCGACGTCTTCGCGCAGCGCTGCGAGGACGACCGGCATCACTTCCGCTTCATCGTCTCGCCGGAGGACGCGAACGATCTGGCCGATCTGCGCACTTTCGCCCGCGAGCTGATGGAGGACATGGCCAGCGACCTCGATACGCGTCTCGACTGGGTGGCGGTGGATCACTGGAACACCGACAACCCTCACATCCATGTCCTGGTCCGCGGGATAGCCGACGATGGGAGGGACCTCGTCATCGATCGTGGCTACATCAGCGAAGGGCTGCGCGCCCGCGCCGAAGAGCGCGCGACCCTCGAGCTGGGTCCGCGCAGCGAGCGCGATATCAGACAAGCGCTTCGCCGCGAGGTCGACGCCGAGCGCTGGACCGGTCTCGACCGCCGTCTTCAGAAAGAGTGGGACGCGCACGGTGTCGTCGATCTCCGGCCCGAGGGCGAATCGGGCAAGCGCAAGGATCGCACATTCCTGTTGGGCCGTGCGCAGGTGCTCGAACGCATGGGGCTGGCCGAAAAAGTCGGAGCCGCCAGCTGGACGCTGGCGCATGACCTGGAGCCGACGCTTCGCGAGCTCGGCGATCGCGGAGACATCATCAGAACCATGCACCGGGCGATGGCTACACAGGAGCATGGCGGCGATGCTGGACGCTTCTCTGTGCACGCGCGATCCGGCGGCGAGCGCGTGACCGGAAGGCTGGTCGAACGCGGACTGCACGACGAGCTCACCGGCGAGGCCTATGCCATCGTCGACGGGATCGACGGCCGCGCGCATCATCTGCGCTTTCCCGACTTCGAGCGGACCGGCGATGCCACACCCGGCGCGATCGTCGAGACCGGCACATGGACCGATCGCAAGGGACGACAGCAGGCCAGCCTGCTGACGCGGTCGGACCTCTCGATTGCCAGCCAGATCAGGGCGCGCGGCGCGACATGGCTCGACCGCCAGCTCGTCTCGCCTGAGCCGCATCCGCTGGCAGGCGGGTTCGGTTCGGAGGTTCGCAATGCCCTGGCCCGGCGCGCGGAAGTTCTGATCGATGAGGGGCTCGCCAGGCGACAGGGACAGCGCATCGTCTTTGCGCGAGGTCTCCTTGATACCCTGCGCGATCGCGAACTCGCGGAAACAGGGAAGGCCCTGGCCGCACGCCATGGTGGAGTCGCGCAGCCGACCGAGGCCGGTGATCATGTGGCCGGAATCTACCGCGAGCGCGTGTCCCTCGCTTCGGGCCGCTTCGCCATGATCGACAACGGCATGGGGTTCCAGCTCGTTCCCTGGCGGCAGGACCTCGAACGCCATCTGGGTCAGGAAGTGAGCGGCCGTATCAACCAACGCGGCGGCGTCGACTGGAGCTTTGCCCGCTCGCGAGGTCCAGCCCTTTGAGGATAGGTCCCAATAAGACAAACCTTGACAATGACACCATGTGATGCATATAAACGCATCAGGAGATGCGATATGGCCAGTGCAGCTTTTCAGCAAGTCGAAGCCCGGCGCGGACTGCAGACCTTTGCCGCCGATGACGATCGTCGCCGCCTGACCGGCGCCGCGGTAAAGGCCGTGCTTCGGCTCGTCGATGCCTGGGACGGCAGCAATGCGGAAGGCGCGGCATTGCTCGGTGTCTCCGAGAGCACGTGGGACCGGATGAAAGCGGGAACATGGGAAGGCACGCTCAGCCAAGACCAGCTGACCCGCGCCTCGGCGCTGATCGGCCTGTTCAAGGGGCTGCATCTCCTGTTCGCCGACGACATGGCGGATCGCTGGCCGAAGCTGGCGAACACAGCGCCGGTGTTCGACCGGCTTTCCCCGGTGCAGGCGATGATCGCCGGCGGCATCCCGCGCATGCTGGAAACCCGGCAGTATATCGACGCGCTTCGTGGCGGGCTCTGAGGAGCCGGCAAACCGGCCTCTCGCCGACCTTCCGACGATCCGCGAGGCCTTCGAGCGGACCATCAGGCTTGTGCCGAGCGCGCGGCTGCGCGCAGCGGTCATGGCACCCTTGGCCGACGATGATGACGATCTTGTCCTTCTGGCCGAGGTCGAGGGCGCGACCAGCGGGCGGCTGATTGCCGAGGAACGCGGGCTTGGGGCGTTGACCGCCGATGAGCTGGTTCACGGCGTGCCCCATGCCCGTTTCATCAATGCGAGCTTCGCCTATGCCAAACCGCGCGAGCCGGGCCGTTTCAATCCCGCAAATCGCGGTGCCTGGTACGCCGCCCTGGCGGTGGAAACCTGCATTGCCGAAGTGGGCCATCACCTGACGAGAGCCCTGGCCGATGCGGGCGATTTACATGCCGTCGTCGAATATGGCGAGATGATCGCCAGCATGTCGGGCGTGTTCGTCGATCTGCGCGGTCTTCCCGATCATCCCGGCCTCGAGCACGATACGGCGAAGGGCTATCCGGCGGGCAATGCTCTTGCGGCCCAGGCGCGCGGCGAAGGGCATAACGGGATCATCTATCCCTCGGTCCGCCATGCGGACGGAACCTGCATCGCCGCCCTGTGGCCCAATGTCGTGCAGTCTGTCGCCCAAGGAAACATGTACCGTCTGACATGGTCCGGGGAACCCGCGTTCGCTTGCGAGGCTCTCTAGCCGCCCGCTTCTTTGCCTGCGCCAGACCGCGATTCGCCCGGCACCGCGCTTGAAATGACGTTCCCGTTCGGCCTGCTGCCTCCTGCAAAGGAGACAGCATGTCGGCAACCAGAATCCTGTGGGGCCAGATCCTCGCCGTGTTCACCCTGACGCTGGGCGGCATCTGGGCCGCTACGCAATGGACAGCTGCCGAGCTTGGATATCAGACCGAGCTTGGCCGGGCCTGGTTCACCGCTTTCGGCATGCCGGTCTACCCGCCCTATGCGATCTTCTGGTGGTGGTTCAGCTACGAGGCCTATGCCCCGCGCATATTCGAGACCGGCGGCATGATCGCAGCGTCGGGCGGGCTGATCTCGGTGGTGGTCGCGATCACCATGTCGGTGTGGCGCGCCCGCGATCAACGCAACAGCGCGACCTACGGCTCGGCGCGCTGGGCAACGCGCTCCGACATCGCCGATGCCGGCCTCCTCGCTGGCAAGGGCGTGGTGATCGGCCAGTGCGCCAATCTCTACTTGCGTCACGACGGACCCGAACATGTGCTGTGCTTCGCGCCGACGCGCAGCGGCAAGGGCGTCGGCCTCGTCGTGCCGACACTGCTGACCTGGCCCCACTCGGCGGTCGTGCACGACATCAAGGGCGAGAACTGGGAACTGACCGCTGGTTTTCGCGCCAAGTTCAGCCGCGTCCTCCTGTTCGATCCGACCAACGCGGCCTCGGCCGCCTTCAACCCGTTGATGGAAGTGCGGCGCGGCGTCGGCGAAGTGCGCGACGTGCAGAACATCGCCGACGTGCTGGTCGATCCCGAAGGCTCGCTCGAGCGGCGCAACCACTGGGAAAAGACCAGCCATGCGCTACTGGTCGGCGCGATCCTCCACGTTCTCTATGCCGAAGAGGACAAGACGCTCGCAGGTGTCGCGTCCTTCCTTTCTGATCCGAAGCGGTCGATCGAGGCGACACTCGCCGCGATGATGCAGACGCCGCATCTGGGCGAGGACGGCGTTCATCCGGTCGTGGCGAGCGCCGCGCGCGAACTGCTCAACAAATCGGAGAACGAACGTTCCGGCGTGCTCTCGACCGCCATGTCGTTCCTAGGCCTGTACCGCGACCCCGTGATCGCCAGTGTTACGCGGCAGTGCGACTGGCGCATTGCCGACCTCGTCGATCCGAAGCGCCCGGCGACGCTTTACCTCGTCGTTCCGCCCTCGGACATCAGCCGGACCAAACCGCTCGTTCGCCTGATCCTCAACCAGCTGGGGCGCCGCCTCACGGAAGACCTCGAGGAAGGATCGGATCGCCGGCGCCTGCTCCTGATGCTCGACGAGTTTCCGGCGCTGGGCCGCCTCGACTTCTTCGAAAGCGCGCTCGCCTTCATGGCGGGCTACGGCATCAAGGCGTTCCTGATCGCGCAATCGCTCAACCAGATCGAAAAGGCCTACGGACAGAACAATGCCATCCTCGACAATTGTCATGTCCGCGTCTGCTTCGCCACCAACGACGAACGCACCGCCAAGCGCATCTCGGAGTCGCTCGGCACGGCCACCGAGCTGCGCGCGATGAAGAATTATGCCGGGCACCGCCTGTCGCCCTGGCTCGGGCACCTGATGGTATCCCGGACCGAAACCGCCCGGGCTCTGCTCACCCAGGGCGAGATCATGCAGCTGCCCGATACCGACGAGATCGTCATGCTCGCAGGTGCTCATCCGATCCGCGCGAAGAAGGCGCGCTATTATGCCGATCCGAGACTGAAGACGCGGATCGATCGGCCACCTGTCGTGAAGCAATCGGGCAACAGCACCCGGAGCGACGACTGGGGCGATGTAATCGCCTCGCCGAATGTCCGGCCCGATCCTGCGGCGGTGGTGGTCCCGGAAGAGGAGGAAGCATTAGACACCGCGGGCGAGGGCGGCATTCGCCGTGAGCCCGACTTGCCGGAACACGAGGACGTGTTGCCGCCCCGGTCACCGCCTCCCAACGAGTTTGATTTCACCGATCGGCGGGATGACGACGATGCCGTCAGAAACAGGCAGATTACGGACCGGATGCGCGCCAATGCGCGGCGGGCCGCGCTCGATCCCGGCGATGGGATCGATCTGTGAGAAAGGGCAACCGGATCAAGCACACCTTCCGGCTCCCGCCCGACCTGTCGCGGCAGCTGGCCGACTATGCGGGTCGCAAGCGGGTATCGCAGGCATCGGTGGTTGAAGCGGCGATCGCCTCGTTTCTTTCGCCTGACGGATCCGAGCGGATGGAGGCCGCATTCAGCCGGCGCCTCGACCGGATCACGCGGCAATTGCAGAAGCTCGATTATCATGTGGAAGTCGGCAACGAAGCCTTCGCGCTGTATCTTCGGACATGGCTCGCCGCCACGCCGCCGCCTGCAAGCCAGCCTTCGGCTGCGGTCCGGGCAGGCGTCGAGAAGCGGTTCGAGAATTTTGTCGAGGCGCTTGCCCGGCACATGGAGCGCGATACGCATCTGGCGGACGATCTGATACGGGTGGGCGAGCTTGGTGAGGACCATGGCTGAAGACGATCTCGGGACAGGAAAGATCGGTAGCGGCTTGGCGAAGTTCTCGTCGGCCGCGCCGTTTGAAGTTCCCGCTCGGCGGGTTTCGAAGAGCAGAGGGCGCTTGTTGGAGCCGGTCATCGCACCGTGCAGTATTGTAAGGGTGCAACCATTCCAGCAGCTTGCTAAGGATGAATCAATGCGCACCGATCTCGATCATCTTCCTCCCACCAAGCAGCGCGAACTGGAACGCGTCGTCGAGATTGTGTTCGACGAATTCGGCGATGCGCTGGCGCTTGCCAAACACGAGTGGAAGAAGAAGGCCCGGATCCTCAAGATCATCCTCTATGGCAGCTACGCGCGTGGGGGATGGGTCGACGAGCCCCACACCGCCAAGGGCTACCAGTCGGACTACGATCTGCTCATCATTGTCAACGACAAGCGGATCGCCGATCGCGTGGCCTATTGGCTCAAGCTCGAGGAGCGGCTCGACCGGGAACTGGCGATCACCGGTGCGCTGCGGACGCCTGTCAATTTCATCGTCCATACGCTGCAGGAAGTGAACGATGGCCTGGCGCATGGGCGCTACTTCTTCATGGATATCGCCAAGGACGGGATCGCGCTCTACCAGTGCGATGACACTGAACTCCACCAGCCCAAGCCCAAGACGCCCGAACAAGCGCTGGCGATGGCGCAGGAATATTTCGCCGAGTGGATGCCAGCTGCCCAGGGCAGAGTGAAGCTTGCTCTATACGCGATACAGGAAGGAATGAATAAACACGCTGCGTTCGAGTTTCATCAGGCAGTCGAGAGTCTGTATCACAGCGTCTTGCTGGTTTGTACCTTCTACACACCGCATAATCACAACCTCGGATTCCTGCGCACACAAGCCGAGCGCATCGATCCGCGCCTGACCTATATCTGGCCACGCGACACGAAGCGCGACCGCGCTCGCTTCGAGAAGCTCAAGGAAGCCTACGTCAAGGCACGCTACTCAAAGCACTACCGGATCACGAAGGAAGAACTCGAATGGCTGGGCAGGCAGGTCGAAGAACTCGGCCGCGTCGTTCACGAGATATGTTCGGAGCGCCTTGAGGCGCTACGCTGCGAGACGCTCTAGGGGTCTCTCTTCAAGGCTACATGTTGTCCGCTTTGCGCCCCCAAGGCGGTCATTCAGGATCCCGCTAGAACTGCCTGTAAGCGGCCATTTCAAATCAGTCGTCGGCCACGCGCTGATCGATAATATTCACGCTGATTCGAAGAGGCCGGTTCGGACCTATCGCCCATCAAGCGGATATAGACCTTCAAGCTTGGCAAAATTAGCCACCCCAGGTGCGGGCTGGCGCGGATGGCGCGTGGGTCTAACGGCCAATCCGCCGAGATCTCCTGCCGCATCAACAACCTTCGCAAGCCTGTCATCATCTATCCGGTAATAGACGAGCTTGGCATCCTTCCGGGTCTTAACGAGGCCCGCATTGCGAAGGACCGCTAGCTGCTGCGAAAGCGTCGGCTGGCCGATCTCGGCTGCGTCGTCGATCTCTCCGACATTGCGTTCCGTGCCGGAAAGCGCCTTCATGATCCGCAAACGCACGGGGTGCGCGAGAGCCTTCAAGGCATCGACCAAATCTTCGTCGGTCATCTCTTCGACCCTCGCTTGGTTTCCTTCATGAACCAGTCGGTCTGGCCTTTTGCGGAAAATACGGTGTCGAGCGAAGCATCGGGCTGAGCCAGCAATGCCTCGCCCGGCTTCCAGTTGGCAGGTGCCAATACGGGGCCATTGTCTACTGCCTGAAGCGCGTCGAGAGTCCGTAGCATTTCAGGCGTCGAGCGACCGACATTGGCAGGATAGCAGGTCATCGCACGGATCACCCCCTCGGGGTCGATGAAGAATGTCGTCCGCACTGTCGCGCTGTCGTTATCGTTCGGCGCGACCATCCCATAAGCGCGGCCGATTACGAGCGTGGGGTCCTCCACAATCGGAAAACGCACCTCGATATCGTAGCGATCGCGGATCAGTCGCAGCCAGGCGAAATGCGAGAACAGGCTATCGACAGAGAGCGCCATCAGCGCGCAATCGCGCTGCTCAAACTCGCCTGCTGACTCAGCCAGGGCCACGAACTCGGTCGTGCAAACGGGCGTGAAATCGGCCGGGTGCGAGAACAGGATCAACCACCGCCCCCGGTGATCCGAAAGGCGGACATCTCCTGTCGTGCTTCGCGCAGAAAAGTCCGGAGCTACATCTCCGATACGTAGTCCTGCGCAGGGTGCCTCTCGTTCGGCATCAGCTTTGATCATCTGTGTCATCCGACCTTCATACCACTTGACAGATCAATAGCAACACATATAAACGATTTATGTAAATGAATGGAGATCAAGCTATGGCTGACGATCAGAACCTCAAGAATGCCGCTTCTCAGATCGAACGTGCCCAGGCCGACAAATGCCTGCGCCCCTCGATTGCGGGATTTTTCGACGAAGCGACGAATACCGTCTCCTATGTCGTCCACGACCCCAAGACGGATGAAGCGGCGATCATCGACTCGGTGTTGGACTTCGAGGCGGCTTCCGGCCGGACCTCGAATGGCTCAGCAGACCGCATCATTGAGTATGTCACCTCGAATAACCTGAAAGTGATATGGCTTATTGAGACCCACGCCCACGCCGATCACATATCTGCCGCCCCTTATCTTCAGGAGCGGCTTGGCGGGAAGTTGGCTATCGGCCGCGATATCATCCGCGTGCAGGAAGTCTTCGGGAAACTCTTCAATGCGGGCACCGACTTCGAACGCGACGGATCGCAGTTCGACAAGCTGTTCGAGGATGGTGAGACCTTCAAGGTCGGCGAGCTCGAAGGTATCGCCCTCCATGTGCCCGGTCACACTCCCGCCGACATGGCTTTCATCATCGGCGACGCGGCCTTCGTCGGCGACACGATCTTCATGCCCGATTTCGGCACCGCACGCGCAGATTTCCCCGGCGGCGACGCAGGACAACTGTTCCGCTCGATACGCCGGCTGCTGTCGCTCCCGGACGAGACCCGGCTCTTCCTATGTCACGACTACAAGGCGCCGGGCCGCGACGAATATGCCTGGGAGACCACCGTCAAACAGCAGCGCGAGGAAAACGTGCATGTGAAGGATGGCGTGACCGAAGAGGACTTCGTCGCGATGCGAACCGACCGCGACAGGACGCTCTCGATGCCCAAGCTGATAATGCCTTCGGTGCAGGTGAACATCCGTGGTGGGCGACTGCCGGACCCGGAAGAGAATGGCGTCAGCTACATCAAGATTCCGGTCAACGCCGTATGACGTTGCCTGGTTTTCCTGAAGCCGCACCCCTCGCCGGACTGGCTGGCGGAGTGCTTATCGGCCTTGCCGCAGCGGTCATGCTGCTCGGCCTTGGCAGGATCGCTGGTGTTTCCGGCCTTGCTGCGAAGGCAGTCGGGCTCGGCGGCAGCGGCATTGCAAGGGGCGGCGCATGGATGTTCGTCATCGGCCTGCCTCTGGGTGCGCTGATCGTAATGCTGGCATCGGGTGGAATTGATGCCACCTTCGCAAACCCGGTTACGCTTGCGATTGCTGGACTGGTGGTGGGCATCGGGACACGTCTCGGCAGCGGCTGCACCAGCGGGCATGGGGTTTGCGGCGTGAGCCGCCTTTCCGGCCGCTCGATCGTCGCCACGCTCACGTTCATGGCTACCGGCATTGCCACGGTCGCGATCATGAATGCGCTCGGGCTGGAGGTGCTGTGATGCGGACCGCCTTTATCTCTTTGGTCACCGGAACTCTGTTCGGGGCGGGCCTTGCCCTCGGTGGCATGACCGATCCGGCGCGCGTGCGCGGTTTCCTTGACGTGTTTGGCGACTGGGATCCGACGCTTGCATTTGTCATGGGCGGTGCCGTCATTGTGATGGCGGTTGCTTGGCGACTGGTCCCGCGGATGGCCGAGCCCTTCGCTGCGAAAGAATTCCACCTCCCGACCAAATCCGATCTCACGCCACGCCTGGTGGGCGGCGCGGCTCTGTTCGGTATCGGCTGGGGAATCGCCGGACTCTGTCCGGGACCGGGCATCGCTGCGCTTGTAATCGAACCTGCATCTGCCGCGATATTCGTCGTCGCAATGCTCGCTGGCATGGCTGTTGTCCGACTTATGGAAGGAGCATCGTCATGAAGCTTACACAGGTAAGCGACACTTTCGCCGTCTCCCAACAGCTTGAACCCGGCGATCTGGCTGAACTGGCCGATGGTGGGTTTGGCACAGTAATTTGCAACAGGCCGGATGGCGAAGAGCCGAACCAGCCCACCGTCGCATCAATGCGAGAAGCAGCCGAAGCGGTTGGGTTGGCCTTCCATCATATCCCGGTCTCGGGTGGCGAATTTCCGCAGGTTGCGATCAAGGCCTTCGCCACGGTCCGCGAAGAAGCGGATGGCAAGGTGCTTGCCTTTTGCCGGACCGGGACGCGCTCCATTACGCTCGATGCACTCGCCAACGTCGAGAATGAAACCGCCGACGCGCGCATCGAACGCGCCGAGCGAGCAGGCTACGATTTGTCCGGTTTGCGCGACCGGCTTGGCGAATAACGAAAAGATACTGGAGAGTTTGTCATGGCCCGAAGCCTAAATCATGAAGTCGTCATCATCGGCGGAGGTTCGGCAGGAATTGCAACCGCATCTTCCATGCTGAAGCGGCGCCCATCGCTCGATATCGCGATCGTCGAGCCGAGCGAGGATCACTATTATCAGCCTGGCTGGACGATGGTCGGCGGAGGCGTCTTCGAAGCGCCAGCCACTAGGCGCACCACGGCGAGCGTGATGCCGAAACAGGCGACCTGGTTGAAACAGTCCGCCGCGTCTTTCCAGCCCGAAAACAATCAGGTCACGCTCAGCGACGGCGCGACAATTACCTACCGCCTTCTGATCGTCGCTCCGGGCATCCGGCTTGCCTGGGAAAAGATTGACGGTCTGGAGGAAACGCTCGGCAAGAACGGTGTTACCTCCAACTACCGCTACGATCTGGCGCCCTACACATGGGACCTCGTGCGCAACCTGAAATCGGGCCGCGCGATCTTCAGCCAGCCGCCGATGCCCATCAAGTGCGCAGGTGCGCCGCAGAAAGCGATGTATCTTTCATGCGATGCCTGGATGGAACGCGGTGTGCTCGACGATATTGACGTTGAATTCCGCAATGCCGGTGGCGTCCTGTTCGGGGTGAAGGAATACGTCCCGGCGCTAATGGAGTATGTCGAGAAATACGGAATCGACCTCAAACTCAACCAGACGCTCGTCGCGGTTGACGGCCCCAGCAAAAAGGCCGTCTTCAAGACCGAAGCCGGTGAGGAGACTGTCGAATTCGACATGCTTCACGCAGTGCCGCCGCAGGTTGCACCGCAATTCGTTGCCGACAGCCCGCTCGCCAACGCCGAAAGCGGCTTTGTCGATATCGACAAGTTCACGCTCCAGCACGTTCGTTATCCGAACGTTTTCGGCATCGGCGATGCCGGTTCCACACCCAATGCCAAGACGATGGCCGCTGCGCGTAAGCAGGCCCCGATCGTTGCAGTCAATGCGCTCGCCCAGCTCGATGCAAAGCAGCCTTGGGCCGACTACGACGGCTACGGCTCATGCCCGCTGACCGTCGAACGCGGAAAGATTGTGTTGGCCGAGTTCGGATATGACGGAAAGCTTCTCCCGAGCTTCCCGAAATGGGTTATCGACGGCACGCGACCGCGACGGCTCAGCTGGCTACTGAAATCGGAAGCTCTGCCCTGGGTCTACTGGAACGGCATGCTCAAGGGCCATGAGTGGCTGGCCAAACCGCAAATGAAGAAAGCTGCCTGATCGTGAGCGAGAGCAATCCAGAAGCGTCTGGCTTGCCGCGCAGGCACAAGCTCGGACTGGTGGCGCAATACCTGCCAATCCTCGAATGGGGCCGGACCTATAACGGTTCGGTCCTTACGAACGATCTCGTCGCGGCGATCATCGTAACGATCATGCTGATCCCGCAGAGCCTCGCCTATGCGCTGCTGGCGGGGCTGCCGCCGGTGGTGGGCCTCTACGCATCGATACTGCCGCTGGTTGCCTATGCGATCTTCGGCACCAGCCGCACCCTCGCGGTGGGGCCCGTGGCAGTGGTGTCGCTGATGACGGCAAGCGCAGCCGGAGCGGTCGCGGCTCAAGGCACCGCGCTTTATCTCGAAGCCGCAATCACGCTCGCCGCCTTGTCCGGCGTGATGCTGGCCCTGCTCGGCTTCCTGCGCATGGGCTTCCTCGCTAACTTGCTCTCGCATCCGGTCATCAGTGGGTTCATCACCGCCAGTGGCATCCTGATCGCGACGAGCCAATTGAAGCACATCCTCGGCGTCACGGCGGGTGGCGACAATTGGCCCGAAATGCTCGGCGGGCTCGCTTCTACGATCAACACGATCAATCCGTGGACCCTCGCAGTCGGTATTCCCGCAACGCTGTTCCTGTTCTGGGTGCGCAAGGGTTTGAAGCCAAATTTGGTCAAACTGGGCTTGACACCGCGTGCTGCCGACATTGCTGCCAAGGCGGGGCCGGTCGTCGCGGTGATCGCGACGATCTTGGCGGCAGTTGGCCTCGACCTCGAAGACCGCAGCGTAAACCTCGTAGGCGCAATCCCGCAAGGCCTACCTCCATTCGCCCTCCCATCCACCGATCTTGGCTTGATTGGGCAGTTGTGGGTTCCGGCACTGCTCATCTCCATCATCGGCTTTGTAGAAAGCGTATCGGTCGCGCAGACTCTTGCTGCGAAGCGCAGGCAGAGGATCGCGCCGAACCAGGAATTGATTGGCCTCGGCGCATCGAACATCGCCAGCGCCTTTTCCGGTGGCTACCCCGTCACGGGCGGCTTCGCTCGCTCGGTCGTAAATTTCGATGCCGGGGCCGAAACGCCAGCGGCCGGGGCCTACACAGCAGTCGGCATCGCACTTGCCGGCCTGTTCCTCACCCCGCTTCTATACAGCCTGCCCATCGCCACCTTGGCCGCCACGATTATCGTCGCAGTTCTCAGCCTCGTTGATCTTAAGACACCCGGACAACTTTGGAATTACTCCAAGGCGGATTTTGCCGCGCACATGGCGACGATAGCCATCACGCTTCTCGCGGGAGTCGAACTGGGCGTGATCGCCGGCGTGGGCGTCGGCTTGCTGCTTTACCTGTGGCGGGCCAGCCGCCCGCATGCAGCCATCGTCGGGCGCGTCCCCGAGACAGAGCATTTTCGCAATGTCGATCGGCACAAGGTCTTCACCGTGCCGCATGTCCTGTCGATCCGGATCGATGAGAGCCTGACCTACCTCAACGCGCGCTGGCTGGAGGAATACGTGTTGGAGGAAATTGCCGACCGACCCGACGTGCGCCATCTCATCCTGATGTGCAGCGCGGTCAACGAGATCGACGCCTCCGGCCTCGAAAGCCTCGAAGCGATCAATCACCGGATGATCGATGCGGGCATCGGCCTTCACCTGTCCGAAGTAAAGGGCCCGGTCATGGACCGTCTGAAGCGAACGCATTTCGTCGAGGAACTCAATGGACAGGTCTTTCTATCGCAGAACCGCGCCTTCCGGGAGCTCTCTGCTAATGGTGGTCCGCCTGTCGAGCCGATAGCAGACGCCGCGAGAGGGATGATCTGATGCCAGCGATTCCTAACAAGGAGGCGCGCTGCCGGGAGATCGAAGCTCTGATCGCAGCAGGGAAAGGTGTTTGCGAGAGTTGCCGCGAAATCGGGATCTCTGAAAAGACCTTTTACCGCTGGCGCACGGCACGCGCCGAAAAGCAAGACGGATAAAAAATGTTCGAACAGCTAGACGCCCTTCTGCTTGCTCGCATCCAGTTCGCCTTCACGGTAAGCTTTCACTTCATCTTTCCAGCATTTTCCATCGGACTTGCGAGCTACCTTGCAGTGCTCGAAGGGTTGTGGCTGAAGACCGGCAAGTCGATTTATCTCGACCTGTTCAAATACTGGCTGAAGATCTTCGCGATCGCCTTCGCGATGGGCGTCGTTTCCGGCATCGTGATGTCCTACCAGTTCGGCACCAACTGGTCGAAATTCTCTGACATAGCTGGTCCAGTGATCGGCCCGCTCATGGCTTACGAGGTGCTGACCGCGTTCTTCCTCGAAGCGGGCTTCCTCGGCGTCATGCTCTTTGGCATGAACAAAGTCGGCAAGAAGTTGCACTTCGCGGCGACGCTCATGGTAGCCATCGGCACCTTCATCAGCGCCTTCTGGATCCTGTCGGTCAACAGTTGGATGCAGACACCGGTTGGATATGAGATCGGCGCGAACGGGCAATACCTGCCAGGTGAAAGTTGGTGGGACATCGTGTTCAACCCGAGCTTTCCCTATCGCCTCGTCCACACGGTCATCGCCGCCTATCTAACAACCGCCTTTGTTGTCGGCGGGGTGGGTGCCTGGCATCTGCTGAAGGACCGGACCAACCTACACGCGCGCAAGATGTTCTCGATGGCGATGTGGATGGCGGCCATCGTTGCGCCGATCCAGATCTTTGCTGGCGACATGCACGGGCTCAATACGCTCGAGCACCAGCCTCAAAAGGTGATGGCGATGGAAGGTCATTATGAGAGCCATCCCAATGGAGCGCCACTGATTCTGTTCGGCATCCCGAACAGCGAGGAGAAGCGAGTCGATTACGCGATTGAGATACCCAAGGCGTCATCGCTCATTCTCAAGCATGACCTGAATGCTCCCCTTGCCGGGCTGGACACGATTCCTGATGACGAGGAACCGCCGGTCGGCATCGTGTTCTGGTCATTCCGCATCATGGTCGGGATCGGTTTTGCCATGCTTGGTATTGGCGCTTGGAGCTTGTTCGCTCGCTTCCGTAAGAAACTCTACGACTGGCCGCTATTGCACAAGGCCGCACTGGTCATGGCGCCAAGCGGATTCATTGCTGTCCTCGCAGGATGGATTACGACCGAGGTCGGCAGGCAGCCCTACGTGATCTATAATCTGCTGCGAACGGCTGATGCGGCAAGCCCGCTGGATGCTCCTGCAGTCGCAGCCTCGCTTCTCGCCTTCGTGATCGTCTACTTCGTCGTCTTCGGCGCAGGCGTCTGGTATATCCTGCACCTCATGCACAAGCCACCGCATGCAGGCGAATACGGCGTCAAGCGCGGGGACACCGGGCCGATCCGGACCGCTGGTATCACGCCAGGCCCGTCCCAGAACCCGGGTGATCCCGATACACTTCCGCGGGATCACGAGGAGGCGACCGATGGACGTTAACGTGGACCTGACGACGATCTGGGCGTTCATCATCGCCTTCGCCGTCTTCGCCTACGTGGTAATGGACGGGTTCGACCTTGGCATCGGCATCCTTTTTCCGACGTTCGATGTCGGGCCGGAGCGCGATCGGGCAATGAACTCGATCGCGCCTGTGTGGGATGGCAACGAAACTTGGCTTGTCTTGGGCGGCGGCGGCCTTTTTGCCGCCTTCCCGCTGGCCTACGCCGTCATCCTTCCGGCCACTTATCCGCTGATCATCGCCATGCTGCTTGGGTTGGTGTTCCGGGGCGTGGCGTTCGAATATCGCTGGCGCGATCCAGGGCACCGGCGATACTGGGATGCGGCTTTTACCGGCGGTTCGCTGGTGGCAGCGATGGCGCAGGGCATGACTCTGGGCGCACTGTTACAAGGCATCGAAGTCGTCGACCGATCCTATGCGGGAAGCTGGTTCGACTGGTTCACTCCCTACACATTGCTGACCGGTCTAGGCACGGTGGCCGGTTACGCATTGCTCGGCGCGACATGGCTCGTTTGGAAACTGGAAGGTGACAGCCAGCACCATGCGCGTTCACTCGCCAAAAAAGCAGCTTGGTCAACTCTCGTCCTGATGGGCGGTGTTAGCCTCTATAACGTGTTTTTGAATGCAGAATATGCCGAACGCTGGCTAACTGCACCGGAAATCTACTTCGCAGCGCCGGTTCCCATTCTCACCGCTGTGATCGCCATTGCGCTGCTGAGAGCTCTCTCTGTGGACAGGCACAGCAAGCCGTTCTGGCTCAGCATCGCGCTCTTCTTCTTTGGCATGGCTGGCCTAGGGGTCACAATGTGGCCTTACGTCGTGCCGCCGGGTCTTACGATCTGGGACGCCGCCGCACCCGAACGCAGCCAGATATTCATGTTGGTGGGCGTGGCAATCACTATGCCGCTCATCATTGCCTACACTGCATGGGCCTACTGGGTTTTCCGCGGCAAAGTGGCAGACGAAGGATATCACTGATGGGTGATTCCCAAGATATTCCGCTTTGGCAGCGGCTCGGTTGGATGGCCGCGATCTGGTTAGCCAGTGTAACTGTGCTGGGCCTGGTCGCTTACATAATCAGGTTCTGGCTGAAAGTTTGACCAAAGCTCGTTCAAGGAACTTCATGCTTACATAGGAGCGTAAACTGTTATGGCTCACGCTCGGATAATCAACGTCAATTCAGGACATTTCCCCTATTATTGATTTATAATTTAATGCAATCGATAATTTGAATTGGTTGATCTAGCTGCAACGCTCTATTTAGGACACACCAACCCCAAGGAAGGAAATCTGCATGAGCCTGCACATTGGTGATACCGCCCCGGACTTTACCGTCGACACCCAGAATGGTGAGATCAGCCTGCACGATTGGGCTGGCGACAGCTGGGTATTCTTCTTCAGTCACCCGGCCGACTTCACGCCCGTCTGCACCACAGAGATGGGCCGCACCGCCCAGCTCGCCAGCGAGTTCGACAAGCGCAACGTAAAGCCTCTCGGCCTCTCTACCGACACGGCCGAAGAACACGCCAAGTGGATCGAGGACGTGAACGACACCCAAAACACGAACCTCGTGTTCCCGATCGTCGCCGATGCCGATCTGAAGATCGCAAAACTCTATGACATGATCCATCCGGACCAGAGCGAGACGGCTGCAGTGCGGTCAGTATTCATCATCGACCCGAACAAGAAGATCCGGCTCACGATGACCTACCCGATGAGCGTAGGCCGTAATTTCGACGAAATTCTGCGAGCGATCGACGCCCTGCAATTCAGCGACAAGCATGGCGTGGCCACTCCAGCCGATTGGCGCGAAGGCAAGGAGGCAATCATTCCCCCGCCGGTTTCCGATGAGGATGCAAAAACCCGCTTCCCGCAAGGGTTCACCACCCTTCGGCCCTACCTACGCACGGTAAAAATCGATTGAGCGAAATACCTCATCGAATTTCTAGAAGCGGGATCGGTTCGCGCCGATCCCGCTTTTTCCAAATGAAGGAGGCACTATGCTGCTCGAGAAAATCAAGACGCCGGGACTGTCCCACCTATCCTACCTGATCGGTTCGGGCGGCAAGGCGGCCGTCATCGATCCGCGCCGTGATTGCGAATGCTATGTCGAAATGGCGCGCGCTGAAGGGCTGGAGATCACCCATATTTTCGAGACCCACCGTAACGAGGATCTCGTATCGGGCGCGCCTGTCCTGAAAGAATTGACCGGCGCGCGCGTCCTGCATGGTCCCAACGCAGACGGCACGGTCGAATATGCCGAGACTGTGCATGAAGGCGATGAGTTCGAGATCGGCCAGATGAAAATCAGGGTTCTGGAAACGCCGGGTCACACCGACGATCACCTTGCATTCGTGCTGCACGATACCGCCTATCCCGATGGCCCGGTCGGCGTATTCACCGGAGACGCTCTATTCGTCGGCGACGTCGGTCGCACGGACTTCTATCCTGATCGCAAGCGCGAAGTGGCAGGCCTTCTCTACGATTCCCTGGAGAAGATCCTGGCCCTCGGAGATCGGGTCATTCTCTATCCGGCACACGGGGCAGGCTCGGTCTGCGGCTCGGGCATGGCGGAGCGGGAATTTTCGACACTCGGCCATGAGCGCGCAAACAACCCGCGCCTGCAGTTCGGGAGCCGGGATGCCTTCATCGATTTCAAGCTGGAGGAAAACCACTACCAGCCACCCTATTTCCGATTGATGGAAAGGCTGAACCTAGAAGGCGGGGAGCCAGCGCCTCGCGTAATGCGGCCCAGGCGCCTGTCCTTGTCGGAGCTTGGCAACATCGACGCAGATCACCTCGTCGATGTGCGCGAACCACTTGCCTTCGCGTCTGGCCATCTGCCCGGAGCGATGAACCTGCCGGTGGGCATGATCTCGGCATTCGCGGGATGGTTCATACGTGAGGGCGAGAGCGTCGTGCTCGTCGCTTCGGATGAGGACCAGCTGGCAGCTGCCATGACGCATCTCGTGCGGATCGCGCTCGACAATATCCAGGGCGGCTATGTCGGCGTCGTTCCCGCAGCTGCCAAAGGCAAGTCAATGCGAACCATCCCCATGGTCGGGACCGACGAAGTCGAACGACGACTGGAAAGCGACGAAGGTGGCTGGTCGCTACTTGATGTGAGGGATGCGGACGAACGCGCAGAAGGCGCTATCGAAGGCTCCCAGCATATCTACGTGGGCGAACTCAACGAGCAATATCGCGACCTTGATCCGGGACAGCACTACACGTTGATGTGCGCCAGCGGAATGCGTGCCACGGTCGCTGCCGGCTGGCTTGCGAGCCGCGGCTTCGAAAAGCTGGACGTCTATCTTGGCTCCATGGGTGCGTGGAAAGCGGCACATGGCTGAACCGGATCAGGCAGCCTTCTGGGATGAGCGCTATGCGACGGACGAATATCTGTTCGGGACTGCACCGAACGCATTCCTCGCGCGCGAGGTGCATCGCCTGGCTCCCGGGTCGAAGGTCCTGGCGATCGCCGATGGCGAAGGGCGAAACAGCGTGTTCCTGGCCCAGCATGGACATCGCGTCGTCGCGACCGACGTTTCGGAAAGGGCGCTCGATAAAGCGCGAGCTCTCGCTGAGCGGCGTGGCGTCGAAGTCGAATATCGGCGGGTAGATCTCGCCGGATGGGAATGGCCCGAAAGCGCTTTCGATGCCGTAGTCGGCATCTTCATCCAGTTTGCCGGCCCGGAATTACGAGAGCAAATGTTCGAAGGCATACACCGCTCGCTGAAACCAGGCGGCTTGCTGCTGCTGGAAGGCTACCGCGAAGAACAGCTGGTCTACGGGACAGGCGGGCCGCCTAATATCGAGAATCTTTACACGGAGGACGGTCTACGCCGCGCCTTTTCGGCGTGGGAAATCGAATTGCTGGAGGCCTACGACGCCGAGATCGACGAAGGGCGTGGCCATTCGGGCAAGTCGGCGCTGATCGACCTGATCGCTCGCAAGCGCAACGCGTGACCGGCTTATGCTCACGAGTGAATAGAGGATGTGAAATGGACAATATTGGCCCGAGTCATTGGCAACGTGTCTATGCCGAGAAGGCGTCCTCGGAAGTCAGCTGGTTCCAGTCCGTTCCAACCCTCTCGCTCGAAGCGTTAGAACGGTTCGGCGCAGCGCCTGGGTCATCTGTGATCGATATTGGAGGCGGCACCTCCACTCTGGTGGATGCCCTTGTCGACAGCGGCTGGGAAGACATCACCGTGCTCGACATTGCTCCCTCGGCGTTGGATCAGACACGGGCCCGGCTCGGCAGTGTGGCAGATCGGATCGATTGGGTAGTTGCCGACATGACGGATTGGGTTCCTGCCCGCGTTTATGACGTTTGGCACGATCGCGCGGTGTTCCATTTTCTTGTCCAACCGGACCAGCGGGCAGCTTATCGGCAGGCCTTGCTTCGGGGCCTGACTCCAAATGGCCTCGTCCTGATCGCGACATTTGCACCAGACGGGCCGGAAAAGTGCAGCGGCTTGCCGATCATTCGTTACGACTCCGAAAAGCTTGCAGCCGAAATGCCGGCGTCGTTCGAACTGCTGGAAACCTGGCGCGAAACCCATATCACGCCCTGGGGCACTTCGCAGGCATTCTGCTGGTGCGCCTTTCGCGGTCCGGCGCAATAGTGTCTAGACGGGTGATCGCGTGCCGAAAGCATGATCCCGGCACGCGGTCCGATCAAAGATCGACCGCATAGCGCGATCGGGAATATCCCCTCGGCCATGCTGGCAAACTCAGCCGGTGAAACCAGCCCACTGGACCTGAGCAAGGCGGAAAGCTCCAGGCCCGAGTGGTCAATGGTTGGGTAGCAGTGCAACTGCTTGAATGCCGAGGGCATAAGCTCTGCTTAAGATCATGCGCCTTTTGAGGCTTTATGAAGGATCGAACCGAGTAAGATTATCGCGCCGCCAACGTCGGACCGATGGTGGCGCTGGTGCGCACGGCGCTCGCCAAACCACTTAGCTATGTAGTGCTCGCGATCGTCATCGCGGCTGCGGGGCTGCTGTCGGTCGCACGCACGCCCGTCGATATTTTTCCCCGTATCGGCGTGCCGATGAGCATCTACGACGAAGCGCCCATGCCGTGGACACTACGCCTGACCTGGGACGGCATCGCCATTCACAGAGGATCGGAAATGGAGAATGGCAATGTCAGCCACGGCTGTGTGGTGGCGCCAGATCCGTTCATGGGACAGGCTTTTTGCTATTACCGCCAAGGGCGACAAGGTCATCATCACCGATGGTATATTTATAGGCCTCGGCGATTCGACTAGGCAGTGACTGGTCTTTCTAGCCTAAACGAGGGCTCCACATTAACACGGAAGCCGCCTTCAGTCTGCTCGAAAGAAAGTATCATGCGCGGCTTGAGCGCCGCGGCCGCGATGGCCAGTCCCAGCCCGCTGCCCGGCAGATTGGTTGCCGAACCACGCGAAAAGGGCTCCAGCATCGCCGCAGCGTCTTCAGGCGATATGCCGCCACCCTCATCTGTGACCGCGAAGCCCTCTCGCTCGGCGTCGATCGTAACCATACCGGGCTTCGGTCCATGCAATGCTGCATTTTCAACAAGATTACGCAATGCGATGATCAGGGCTTCTTGCGGTATGGGCACTTGCTGCGCTCGTGCCGCATCGGTGATGACCAGCCTTACGTCGCGCCGCTCCAATAGGTGTGCCAGTTCCTCCTGCACGATTTCGGCGGCGGGGCCGACGACGGCGGTTTCGCCGAGGGACGAGCTCTTCGCATCATGTCTCGACCATTCGAGAAGCTGACGGACAAGTCGCGCAGTTCGGTCGACAGATTGCCGGATGCGTTCGAGTGCGCGCTCACGGGTTTCGTCCTCTCTCGCGCGCAGCGCAATGTCTGCATGGGTCCGCAAACCCGCCAGCGGCGTCAGCATCTCGTGCGCCGCACTCGCCATAAACCGCTTCTCGCCGCTCCGCAGCTGCTCGATTCGCGAGAACAGCTGGTCAATTTCCTGCGTCAGTGCCGCCAATTCGCGCGGCACTGGATTAACTTCGAGCGGACTCTGGTCGTCGGGTTCGCGAGCCGCGATCGCCTCAGCGATCCGCCGCACCGGGCCAAGTCCACGTCCAACGCCGATCCAAAGAAGGAAAGCCAGCGCAATAAGGCCGACCATCGCGGGAACTAACAGACCTTGCACTAAGCCGGTGATGAGTTGCCGCCGCACGGCCAACGTATCGCCGACCATGATCGTAACTCCCGTATCGGGCGCGACATGAGTGTAGACACGCCAGGCGACGCCTTCGACCACCGGCTCGCTGAATCCGCGCTTGCCCGCCGATAGGGCTTGCGTCGGCGCTCCTTCGGAAATGCCGAGTAGATTGCCGGACACAGACCAGATCTGGCATGATAGCTGCCGCTCGTAGGATGGCAGCGGGATTGGTGCGGGACGCACGGTATTGGTCGACGAGGCGCCGTCCGCATAACCAAGCGAAGCGACCATCACTGCCGCCTCACGAAGTCTTGCATCGAGCACTCGCTCGACATTGTCTCGCGCGCTCAGGGCGGTCCAAGCCGCCGCCAGTGACCACACCAGAGCAGTCGCTGCAACGATCAGCAGGAAAAGGCGGAGGCGTAGCGACGTCATCCGCCTTGCTCCGAACTGATCCGATAACCGAGCCCTCGCACCGTTTCGATCACGTCAGGGCCGAGTTTTGCTCGCAGTTTGTGGATATGCACTTCGACTGCGTTCGAGCCGACCTCTTCATTCCAACCGTAGATCGCCTCTTCGATCTGCGCGCGCGAGACGATATGGTCAGGATACCGAGTGAGCGCTTCCAACACTGAGTATTCACGCCGGGAGAGATATACTGTTTCGCCCTTGGCGCAGACACGGCGTGTAGCCGGATCGATCTCCAGCGTCCCGAGGCGTATCGTCGGATCCGCACGTCCACGGTCACGGCGTGTCAAAGCCCGCAGCCTCGCGGCGAGTTCGCCAAGATCGAACGGCTTGCCGAGATAATCGTCTGCGCCGAGGTCCAAGCCCTCTATCCGGTCTTCGGTCATATTACGCGCGGTCAACAACAGAACCGGTGTCGAGCGGCTCGCGAGGCGCCATTCGCGCAGCAATTCAAGGCCGGAGCCATCGGGCAAGCCGATATCGAGCACGATGACGTCATGCGCGAAGCTCGCCACCGCTTCGCGCGCATCGGCACAATTCGCTACCGCATCGACCGTATGGCCTTCCAGTGCGAGCCCTTCGAAGAGCCCGTCACGCAGCACATCGTCGTCCTCAATGACCAGAATACGCATATCGCAACCTTCTCGGCCTTTGAGCTTAGCGCAGGCTTAAGGTGCCCGTAAGCTTGGTTTTCTAGCGACCTCGGGATTCTTGGAGGCCCTTTTCGAATGCTTCGTCACTACCTGTTAGGACTCACAGCCACTATTCTGATGTATTCCACGGCACATGCGCAGGAGCGTGCCGTAGCTGTGCCATCCTTTGGCAATATTGCGCCGATCGATGGCTCCGCGGAGCAGCCCGATCCTGATCTGCGTTACAGGGTCGTCTTCAGCATCACGGAAGCAGCCCCCCCGGGCGAGGTCAATCGCTCGCTCGAAAAGGTAGCGCGCTATCTGAACCTGCTTGCATCAGGTGGCGTCCTTCCAGAGGCGGCCAACATCGTTGCGGTGGTTCACGGACCTGCGACGCCAATCGTTGCGAATATCTCCAATAACCCCAATCTCTCGCTGATTGCCGCGCTACAAGACGCCGGCGTAACGATAGCGATTTGCAGTCAGGCAATGCACCGTGCGCAGTTGAACGCCGACGATCTCGCGCCAAACGTGCGGATAGATGCCTCGGCGCTCACGACGCTTACGAATTTGCAACTGCGCGGTTGGGCAGTCGTTTACGACTAGCCCGCTCCACTTTGGACGTAAGCGCCATTTAAGATTGGTCCGCGATTTGCCCTGCTCATGGACGGCGTAGTCAATCTCGGCCCTTTGGCTCTGGCCACCGATCGCCTGCTCGCGGTTGCCCTGCTGATCGGGTTTATGTTCGCGATGGATCGCATTCTTCCGCGCGAAGGTGCGAGCGCGGTTCCGGCCACTGGGCTTGCGATCGTTGGAGGGCTTATTGCAGCGCGGATTGCCTACGTAGCCCAGCATGGCGATGCGTTCGCGCATGACTGGTGGTCGTCCCTAGCCTTCTGGCAGGGCGGCTTCTCCGCTTGGGCAGGACTGATCGTGGCGGCAGCAATACTCGCTTGGCGGATGAGACCGGTCGCGGCGATGGGCAAGGGACTGGCGACGGTCGCAGTGTTCGGCGCAGTGTGGTTCGCAGCCTCAGCGTTGCTGCGCCCCGATCCGCGACCATTGCCGGACTTGCCGCAACTGGAGCGCCTTGGCGGATCGCCCGTGACACCGGAAGATCTGACAGGACAACCTTTCGTCGTGAACCTTTGGGCGACCTGGTGCCCGCCTTGCCGCCGCGAGCTGCCAATGCTGGCTGATATGGCCGCAACCTCGGACATCCCGATCCTCCTCGTCAATCAGGGCGAGGAGCCACGCGCCATTCAAGATTATCTGCTCGCGAACCGGGTTTCCCCCGCCGCGGTCGTGCTCGACCGGTCCTCTGCGATGATGCGTGCATTGGAGAATACCGCGCTGCCGGCAACACTCTTTGTCGATGAGTCCGGCCAAGTGGTCGCGACGCATGTCGGCGAGATTTCGCGTGCGGCGATGACCGCTCAGATGGATGAACTACGAGGAGAATGATAATGGCTCGATGGCCCCTGATAACTGCGATTTCGGCGCTGATGCTGGGCGGTGCCGCGATCGTCTATGCCCAGACTACCGCCGGCGATGGATCGTCCTCCGGCGCGCCCCACGGACAGCAAGAGCGCGATCTTGCCGCCAGCGAGGAAGCAATGGCTGCGCGCGCTGCCATCGCCGACGATCCAATCGCGCCCAAACTCGAACCGGCGGATTACGATGTGACGGTGGTGTTCTACACCGATTACCAATGTCCCTTCTGTCGAAAGGTGCATCCGGAGCTAAACCGATTGGCTGAAGAAGATGGACGCGTGCGCGTCGTCTATCGGGATTTGCCGCTATTCGGTGCAGCGTCGGAGGAGTCGGCACGTGCGGCAATCGCATCGCAATGGCAGGGCAAGCATGCTGAGTTCAACGATGCATTGATGCAGACACAGGGCAAGCTTGACTCCGACAAGATTCGCGCCGCCGCCGATCGCGCCGGCGTCGACTGGACGCAGCTACAGCGCGATCTGGAAGCACGCCGATCCGAAATAGATGAACTGATCGGACGCACGAAAATGCAGGCGGCACAGATGGGTCTGCAGGGCACGCCAGCACTCCTGATTGGGCCATATATGGTTCCAGGCGCGATCAACTTCGAGGGTCTAACCGAGGCTGTAGCGCTGGCTCGGGAGTTCAATGCCGAGACCAAGGGTGGCTAACCGATGACTATCGCGCCCCGTCTCCTCGCTTTCCTCGCCTCGCTTTTGATCGGGCTCGCAGCGTTCCTACCGCTTTCCGTAGCGGCGCAAAATGCACGCCATGTCGAAGCCTCGATGGCGTTCGAGACGCTCAAGCCAGCGGCGGGTGATGAGGTTACGGTCGCAATCCGAATGGTGCCCGAGACAGGCTGGCACGGCTACTGGTCTAATCCGGGTGAGGCCGGCCTACCGGTGGAAGCACGTTGGCAAGCGCCTACCGGGGTCACCTTTACTCCGCTGCGCCATCCGGCACCGCATCTGCTCGACGTTCAGGGGATCGCCAGTTACGTCCACGAAGGGCCGTTTACACTGCTTGCGACAATGCGCATGCCTGAAGGCCTGGCTCGTGGCGCGAAGCTGCCGGTGCGCGTTGCGCTGAATTGGCTTGTGTGTTCCGATACGCTGTGCGTGCCCGAAAGCGCGAACTTGGCCGCCGATCTGACCGTAGGCAATGGAGCGCCCGATACTGCCGGAGCCAAAATAGTGGCGGCGGCCGAACGCGCGATGCCAAGACCGCTGCGAGGCACGCGTTACTGGCGCGACGGGTCGGACTGGGTTTTCTCACTTCCGGTCGCGCAAGAGCCGTCCGCGCATCTCTTCCCGATCGATGACGGCTGGTTCGATGCGGCGTCAGCCCAGCGATCGAGCACCGAAGACGGCTGCGGACTTATTCGCATAAAAGCCAAAGGTGACGCGCCGAGCGGCAGTTTCCGCGGCGTTCTTGCGAACAGTAGTGGCTCCCGTTCTTTCACCGCTGATCGTGCAACTCCGCCATCCGATGCCGCGGCAGCGTTTGCGCCCGCTTCTGCGATGACTCCACAGATCGGCGTTGAAGCGAGCACCGACACGGCAGTCGCTACCGGGATATCCTTTGAGAGCGCACAGATAGACACCCAGCAAGTCTCCGTCGAGCCACCCAAGCCATCTGCGGGCGTATCTGGCGACGTTATCCGGATCGCGCTGTTGGGCGCGCTGGCCGGCGGATTGCTACTGAATCTGATGCCATGCGTGTTCCCTATCCTCAGCCTTAAGGCGCTATCGCTCGCTAAGAGTGGGGCAAGCAGGCGCGCCGCGCGGATCGAGGGGCTGGGTTACGCTGGTGGCGCGATCTTCACCGCGCTGCTCCTCGGCGGCCTGCTCATTGGCCTTCGCGCAATCGGGATGGAGATTGGCTGGTCGTTCCAGCTCCAGTCTCCTGGCGTGATCCTCGTGTTGCTCGTGCTCACTGGCACCATCGCGCTCAACCTCGCAGGGCTGTTCGAATTGCCCTTGCCGGCCTTCGCTGCGCGCGGTGGGCACAGTGGGGGATGGATTGGCGGCTTCTCGACCGGTGCGCTGGCCGCGGTCATCGCCATGCCATGCAGCGGACCATTCATGGCCGGGGCGCTCGGTGCGGCGCTGGTGCTGCCCGCGCCGATCGCGCTGGGCGTGTTTGCGATGCTGGGCCTCGGCATGGCGCTACCCTTCCTCGCCATCGCGTTCATCCCCGCGATTCAGCGACGCCTGCCCAAACCGGGCCAATGGATGGACACGCTGCGCAAGGTTCTGTCGATTCCGATGTTTGCGACTGCGCTAGCACTCGCTTGGTTGCTCGGTCGGCAGACCGGGGTGGACGGAATGGCGCTGGGCCTAGTCGTTGCGGCGTTGTTCGCCGTATCTCTGTGGTGGTTCGGCCTGCGCCAGCGCAGCGGGGTCGTCGGATGGCCGACACTCGTCCCGGCCGCGCTCGCGCTGGTCGCCTTGATTGCGGTCGGAATCCCGGAGGCTCCGTCCGCAACCGCGACGGATGACATCAAGCGCCATGCGGGGCACGAGCCGTTCAGCGAGGCGCGTTTGGCTCAGCTGCGCGCAGCAGGCACGCCGGTGTTCGTTGACTTCACCGCCGACTGGTGCCTGATCTGCAAGGTCAATGAGAGCGTTGCGATCCACACCGATGCGACGCGCGAGGCGTTTGCAGAGGCTGGCATTGTGACACTGACTGGCGATTGGACCCGTCAAGATCCGGCTATCACGCGTTTCCTCGCCCAGCATGACCGGAATTCAATTCCATTCTACATATTTTACGCGCCAGGCGCAGAGCCGGAAATTCTCCCGCAAGTGCTCTCCGCGACTATACTCGCCGAGAAGGCAAGAGCTTTACCGACGCCTTTAGCGCGGACCGATCAATGAAGATGTGTCATCTCTCAGTGCCTCAAGCGTTGCTGCCTCAGGACTTTCATATGCTTTCGCAGGAGCGCGGCCCTGCTGCTCCGAGCACACATTTGTTGTTTGCGAATGTGGCATCTGAAGGCAATTTGCGTGCCCAACTACGAACTGCCAGCCGAAGCCTCGACCCCGGCTGGCATCACTATCAGACAATTGCGCTCGAGCGGGTCTAGAGCTGATTTCCAATTGTCGCATTTTCGCGGCTCGAACGCCAATAGCTGCCAGTCCGCTACCGGCCCATTTACGGTCGCCGACATGTTGCAGTATGCTCAAAGCGTGGTTGATATCCTGGATCCGGCCTCGCGCTCCGTCCGAATGAGCAAGATTAAGGCGAAGGATACGAAACCCGAACTTCGGGTCCGCCGGTTGGTCCATCGCCTGGGTTATCGCTATCGTCTACATCGTAGATCACTTCCGGGCACCCCTGACCTTGTCTTCGGCCCTCGCAGGAAAGTCATCTTCGTTAATGGATGCTTTTGGCATCGGCACGACGATCCGGATTGCAAACTAGCGCGTCTTCCAAAGTCACGGCTGGATTTTTGGGTTCCCAAGCTGGAGGCCAACAAGGCACGAGATCGACGGAATGTGCTTGATCTGCGGAAACTTGGTTGGGATGTCTTGGTAATCTGGGAGTGCCAAACTAGGAACGATGACACGATGGAACGACTAGTCACTCAGTTTCTGGACCACACGTCGTGAAGGCAATCGAGCTTTTCGCGGGCGCTGGTGGCCTTGGCATCGGTATCGGCCGGGCTGGATTCAGGCCCGAGCGCATTGTCGAGTGGGAGCCCAATTGTCAGCGGACCCTTCTGGCCAACCGACGCGCACGCCAGCGCGACACCAAGGGATGGCCATTGGATATCGAGAGCGATGTCCGTGACGCGGACTTCACCGCGCATGAGGGGAGAGTCGAGCTGATTTCCGGAGGGCCGCCCTGCCAACCTTTCTCCGTTGGAGGTCGCCATCTGGCGCATGCCGACAGGCGCGACATGTTCCCGGAAGCGGTGAGGGCCGTGCGCGAGGCGAAGCCAAGAACCTTCATCTTCGAGAATGTGCGGGGCCTCACCCGGGAGCGGTTCAGCTCCTATTACGAGTACATCAAGCTGCAGATGCAATACCCTGAGCTCGTGGCGAAGGGCGAGGAAGACTGGTCCGCCCATCTCCGCAGGCTGGAGCGGCACCATACCGGCTCTCGCGCGGACCGAGGCCTTGAGTACAGCCTTGTCGCCGAGGTGCTGAATGCGGCCGATTACGGTGTGCCCCAAAAGAGGCATCGAGTCTTCTTCGTGGGCTTCCGTAAGGACAAGGCGATCGAATGGTCGTTCCCGGAAGCGACGCATTCGCAAGATGCCTTGCTTTGGGAACAGGCGCATGGCCAGTATTTCGATCGCCATGGGGTTCCCAGGCGGGAAAGGTGGTGCAATGCCGAGCGCATTAGGGCGCGAGCGGAAAGAATGACCGAACGACCAACTGCCCTGCCGTGGGTCACAGTACGGGACGCGCTTGCCACCCTGCCCGATCCAGAACATGGAATTGGAGACAGTCCGAGGCTGACAGGGCATCGGTTCCAGCCAGGCGCCAAAAGCTACCCCGGACATACCGGCAGCCCCCTGGATGACGCCGCGAAGGCCTTGAAGGCGGGCGTGCACGGCGTCCCGGGTGGCGAGAACATGCTTGCGCGCGCGGATGGATCGGTACGATATTTCACGGTGCGGGAAAGTGCGCGCCTCCAGACCTTCCCCGACAGTTATCGGATCGAGGGCGTTTGGTCGGAAGCGATGCGGCAGCTTGGCAACGCGGTACCGGTCACCCTGGCCGAGCGTGTAGCTCGCAGCGTCGCCGTCGCGCTCGAAAACTCCGACACCACCAAGCAATAGACATGGCCCGCAATCCGTCCGTTACGAAGGCGAGCACCATACTCGCGGAGATCGAGGAACTGCTCGCCGCTACCGAGGCCGATGGTCTGACGAATCCCGCGCGCAGGCAGCTGGTTAACCGGGTCGATGACATGCGCGACCGGCTGGAGCGTTTGACGCGCAAGATCGACCCCAACGAGTTGCCCGACGCATTCTTCGATCCAGCGGAACCTAGCCTTATCGGCAACTTCGTGGCCCTCGCTCTTGTCGCTCAGGACAGGAAGAGTCTGGGTGAGCTGGGGCGCTTTTATGGCTCGGGTGTCTACGCGATCTACTACACGGGCGATAATTCGCTCTACGCGCCCATTAGCGGCAGCGAGACGCCCATTTATGTTGGCAAGGCGGACCCAAAGGGAAATCCGAAGACCGCGATCGATCAGGGCACGAAACTCGCCGATCGACTCAATGAGCATCGTCGCAACATCGAGAAGGTCGATGGTATCGCGATCGAGGACTTCGATTGCCGGGCGCTGGCGGTCCAGACAGGGTATCAGGCGGCCGCCGAGAGCCATCTCATCCGAATGTTTCGTCCCATCTGGAACAACGAGACTGGCATTCTTTACGGGCTCGGCAAGCACGGCGATGCGGCAACCACTCGGGCGAATAACAAATCACCGTTCGACACCGTCCATCCCGGTCGCAAATGGGCCGAGGGCAACCCAGAAAACCAGACTGTCGCGGAAATAGAGGAGAAGGTGCGCCAGCACTTCGCGGATGCGACGATTTTCTCCGACAGGAACGCCGTGCTGCAGGCATTCGTGGATAATATCCGGCGAGAGGATCGGCTCGACAGCGACGATGAGGCGGCACGTCCAGAACCGTCCGACTGAGATGGTGTTGAAGATTCGCACGAGCGGTCAAACTGCGGTTTCGCTCGGCGGACTGGGCGTTCAGTCATCACCCGGAGACTTGACCTTGTGCGTTTCCTTTCGTCATCTTCCCGCGAACACCTTTGCACAGGTTGTTTTCGAACTTTCCCTCATCCGCGAACCGGCCATGTCGCTATCAGATTATCGGGCTCCGAGGCGAACCAGGCGTAGCTGCCCCCAGCAAGCCTGCCCGTGGCTTCCCCGGGGAGAGCCTTTTCGCGATCAACAAAGGCCGCTACCAGAGCGACATTCCGCGACGCGAAACCTGCCTGGTCGGCGATCTTTATCAAGGCTGTCTCGCGCGCATCATCGATGGCCCTATCGGAAAGGCCGATATCCACGCATACGAGGAGCGGATGGGCCGGCCCAATATCGACCAGGATAATGTACGGCAGAGCTACGTCGGCTGGAAAAATCAGTCCTAGCGTTTTAAGGAGTTCCACGCCGTCGGTGATCGCCTCGTTGCAAGATTGTCTACAGAAAATGACGCTCGGCTTGGCAAGAAATGTGGGGGCAAATGCCTCGATCACCGCCTTGGAGATATCGGTACGCGTGCCAGCGGTCATTCGCCGCGTCTCGCCGTTCGGGAACCTCACAAGTGTGTATGTCTGTTGAGGTGCATTGCAGGAGGCGGACGCCGATTTTCGTGTCAAACTTGATCGCAAAGTTCTCTCCTTACGCTTGTTTCTTGCGAGTGTGACGCAGTCAGGCACTGAACTACCTGTTGCCATTGTGTTCTCAATGCAATCCTGTTCTCATAGATAAAATGCAGCCGGGTTTCGGGAGGACACGCACCTGGTCGGCCCGCCGGTCAGCCTTCTTGCGCTGGGGTCACCGGATGCGGCTCGCTACGCCCGGCTTACCTTTTCCGCGCTGCCGTTCGACACCTGCCACTTCCTGTTGCGGTGCCCTGAAATCCTGTCTTCTTGATGTGCCTCAGAACGCGACCGGCCGTCGGTCGCGGTGTTCCGAGGCCTGGCATGAGCGTAGTTCCGATCCGATCCGAAGCATTGTCGCGCGGCGCGCGCATGCTGCGTACCGCTCTGGGCGGGGAGATCGCGGCCTGGCTTGAAGACCCGTCGGTGATCGAGGTCATGCTCAACCCGGACGGACGCCTCTGGATCGATCGGCTGGGCGAAGGCCTTGCGGCCACCGAGCGGACGATGAGCGCTGCCGACGGGGAGCGGATCGTCCGTCTGGTGGCGCACCATGTGGGAGCCGAAGTGCATGGCGGAGCGCCGCGCGTCTCCGCCGAATTGCCCGAAGGCGGAGAACGTTTCGAAGGTTTGCTGCCGCCCGTTGTGGCTGCGCCAAGCTTTGCCATTCGCAAGCCCGCTGTCGCCGTGTTCACGCTCGACGATTATGTCGCGGCGGGGGTGATGTCTTCCAGCCAAGCCGAGGCGCTCTCTGCCGCGGTTGCCGTGCGCAGGAATATCCTCGTCGCCGGTGGCACATCGACTGGCAAGACGACTCTCACGAACGCCCTGCTTGCCGAGGTCGCTTCCTCGACCGACCGCGTGGTCCTGATCGAGGACACGCGCGAGCTCCAGTGCGCTGCCCCCAATCTCGTGTCGCTGCGGACCAAGGACGGCGTGGCTTCGCTGTCCGATCTCGTTCGTTCGGCGCTGCGGTTGCGGCCCGATCGCATCCCCATCGGCGAGGTGCGCGGCGCGGAAGCACTCGATCTGCTGAAAGCATGGGGCACCGGTCATCCCGGCGGGATCGGCACGATCCACGCCGGAACCGCGCTCGGCACGCTGAGACGGCTCGAGCAGCTGATCCAGGAGAGCGTGGTGACCGTGCCGCGCGCTCTCATCGCCGAGACCATCGACGTGATCGCGGTGCTGGTGCGCGACGGTACGGTACGGCGGCTTGCCGAACTGGCCGAGGTCCGCCCGCTCGATGCGCGGGGCAATTATGTGCTCGCGCCCCTTTGCCCAATCCAAGGAGATTCCCTGTGACCCACACTCTGTTACGGGCGCGCCCGCGCCTGCCTGCCTTGATTGTCTGTGGCATTGTCGCACTGGCAGTCGCCGCTCCAGCGCACGCCGCCGGCTCATCGATGCCGTGGGAGGCGCCGCTGCAGGCGATCCTGGAATCGATCCAGGGACCGGTTGCCAAGATCGTCGCTGTGATCATCATTATCGCGACCGGGCTGGCGCTCGCCTTCGGCGATACCTCGGGCGGCTTCCGGCGACTGATCCAGATCGTCTTCGGCTTGTCGATCGCCTTTGCCGCCTCGTCCTTCTTCCTGTCGTTCTTTTCGTTCGGCGGCGGAGCTCTGGTCTGATGGAAGACGGTGCATCCGGCCTGCCGCACGGCTTCGCCGTCCCGGTCCACCGGGCCCTGATCGAGCATATCCTGCTCGGCGGAGCGCCGCGCGGGCTCGCCATCGCCAATGCGACCCTGGCAGGCGCGATCGGGCTCGGCTTGCAGCTGTGGGTGGCGGGCGTTGCCGTCTTCGCTGCCGGGCACGTGATCGCGGTCTGGGCCGCGCGGCGCGATCCGCAGTTCGTCGACGTCGCGCGGCGGCACCTGCGCTTTCCCGCACATTTCGAGGTCTGACGGATGTTCTCGCTTCGCGAATATCGGAACAACGCCGACCGGCTCAGCGACTTCCTGCCCTGGGCCGCGCTGGTGGCGCCGGGTATCGTCCTCAACAAGGACGGCAGTTTCCAGCGCACCGCACGCTTCCGAGGCCCGGACCTCGACAGCGCAACCCCTGCCGAGCTCGTTGCCACGACTGCGCGGCTAAACAGCGCGCTGCGCCGGCTGGGATCGGGCTGGGCCATCTTCGTCGAGGCCGTGCGTCGTCCCGCGCTGGGCTATCCAGTGTGCGACTTTCCCGATCCGGCGTCCGCCCTCGTCGAGCGCGAGCGCGCGGAGCAGTTTGCCGAGGAAGGCGTGCATTTCGAAAGCCGCTATTTCCTTACATTCGTGTGGCTTCCGCCCGTCGAAGACGGCGCGCGCGCCGAAAGCTGGCTCTACGAAGGCAAGACGCACAAGGGCGTGAACCCGCGCGAACTGCGCGATGGATTTGCCGATCGCACCGACCGGCTGCTCCGGCTGTTCGAAGGGTTCTTTCCCGAGATAGCCTGGCTCGATGACGGCGAGACGCTGACCTATCTGCACGGCTGCATCTCAACGCGCGGGCAGGAGGTGCGCGTCCCCGAAACGCCGATGCATCTCGATGCGCTGCTCGCCGACCAGCCGCTTGCCGGCGGTCTGGAGCCGCGCCTCGGCACGGCGCATCTGCGCACCCTGACCGTGGTCGGCTTTCCGAGTGCCACCTTTCCCGGCCTGCTCGACGAGTTGAACGCGCAAGGGTTTGCCTATCGCTGGTCGACCCGCGCGATCATGCTCGACAAGACCGATGCCACACGCCTGCTCGGCAAGATTCGCCGCCAATGGTTCGCCAAGCGCAAGTCGGTCGCCGCCATCATCAAGGAGGTGATGACCAACGAGGCGTCGGTGCTGGTCGACAGCGATGCGGCCAACAAGGCCGAGGACGCCGATACCGCCTTGCAGGAACTGGGTGCCGATCATGTCGGCATGGCGCTGGTTACCGCGACGATCACGGTCTGGGACGAGAACGCTGGGGTCGCTGCCGAAAAGCTGCGCCTGATCGAGAAAATTGTTCAGGGCCGCGACTTCACCTGCGTCACCGAAGGCATGAATGCGATCGAGGCATGGCTCGGCTCGCTTCCCGGACACGTTTACGCGAACGTCCGGCAGCCGCCCCTCTCGACGCTCAATCTGGCGCATATGATCCCGCTGTCCGCCATCTGGGCAGGTCCGGAGCGCGACGATCACCTCGACGCGCCGCCGCTGTTCTACGCGCGGACCGAGGGCACGACCCCGTTCCGCTTCACGCTCCATGTCGGCGATGTCGGCCACGGCCTCGTCGTCGGCCCAACCGGTGCAGGTAAATCGGTGCTGCTCGCCTTCATGGCGATGCAGTTCCGCCGCTACACGAATGCGCAGATCTTCACGTTCGACTTCGGCGGTTCCATCCGCGCCGCCGCGCTCGCCTGCGGCGGCGCTTGGCAGGATCTGGGCTCTAGCCTTTCCGAAGACGGCGACGGAGGCGTCTCGTTGCAGCCGCTGGCCCGCATCGACGAGCCCGCGGAGATGGCCTGGGCAGCGCAGTGGCTTCAGGCAATCCTCGCATCCGAAGGCGTGTCGGTCGATCCCGCCACCAAGGAGCATCTCTGGTCGGCGCTGACGTCGCTTGCCACCGCCCCAGTGGCCGAGCGCACGCTGACCGGCCTTGCCGTCCTGCTCCAGTCGCAGCCGCTCAAGCAAGCGCTTGCGCCCTATTGCATCGGCGGACCGTTCGGGCGGCTGCTCGATGCCGAATGCGAGCGGCTTGGCGACGCGCGCTTCCAGGCCTTCGAGACCGAGGGTCTGACCGGTTCGGCTGCCGCGCCCGCCGTCCTCTCCTATCTCTTCCACCGCATCGAGGGACGGCTCGACGGTTCGCCGACGCTGATCATCATCGACGAGGGCTGGCTGGTGCTCGACAGTCCCAGCTTCGCCGGTCAGCTGCGCGAGTGGCTCAAGACCCTGCGCAAGAAGAACGCGAGCGTCGTCTTCGCGACCCAGAGCCTTGCCGATATCGAGAGTTCTGCGATCGCGCCGGCCATCATCGAGAGCTGTCCGACTCGAGTTTTTCTCCCCAATGAGCGCGCGATCGAGCCGCAGATCCTCAGCATCTACCGGCGCTTCGGACTGAACGACCGCCAGATCGAGATTCTCAGCCGGGCGACGCCCAAGCGCGACTATTACTGCCAGTCGGCGCGCGGCAATCGTCTGTTCGAACTGGGACTGGGAGAGGTCGCGCTCGCCTTTGCCGGAGCATCCTCGAAAGGCGATCAGCTCGCCATTGCCCGCCTTGTCGAAAGTGAGGGCGCGGCCGGTTTCGCGGCCGCATGGCTGCGGCATCGCGGCCACGAATGGGCTGCGCAGCTGCTTGGCGCTGACGCACCGTCCACCGTTCAACCCAGCCCCCCGGAAGGAGCAATCCCATGACCTTGCACCGATCACTCAGAACCCTTGCCATGACGGCAGCGCTCGGCATCGCCGGCGCGACCGCGTTCGCATCGACGCCCGCACAGGCCCAGTTCGGCGGGATCGTCTACGATCCGTCCAATTACGCCCAGAACGTGCTCACTGCGGCGCGCACGCTCGAGCAGATCAACAACCAGATTCGGATGCTGCAGAACCAGGCGAATTCGTTGATCAACGAAGCGAGGAATCTCGAACGGCTGCCGACCGACATCATACAGCCATTGCAGGACCAGATCCGGCAGACCCAGCAGCTTCTCAACCAGGCCCAGCGCATCGCCTATGATGTGGGCGAGATCGAGGCGGCGTTCGAGGCCCAATACAGGAATGTCCCGCTAGGCGCTTCCCAGCAGGCCTTGGTGACCGGCGCCGAGACGCGCTGGAAGAACAGTATCGCCGGCTTCGAGGACGCGCTGAAGGTGCAGGCGAGCGCGGTCGCCAATATCGAAGGCTCGCGCGAGGCGATCGGCACGCTGGTCGGCGCGAGCCAGTCCGCCGCGGGCGCGCTGCAAGCAGCCCAGGCTGGAAACCAGCTGCTCGCCCTGCAGGCGCGCCAGCTGGCCGATCTGACCGCAACGCTTGCGGCATCAAGCCGGGCGCAGGCACTCGATGCGGCCGAGCGCGCTACAGCCAAGGCCCAGGCGCGCGAACAGCTGAGGCGCTTCCTCGCGACCCGGCCGCGCTACCTGCCCGGCGGATCGAGGTGATCCGCCATGGACGGCAAGCTCCCTGCGCGGATCGGTGCTGCCGTTTTCGTCGGTATCGCGGTCGCCATGACTCTCGTGCAGCTGCACAAGGACCCTGAGCCGCGCGTGGAGGAGGCAGCGACCCTCTGGATCCCGGATGGCGATCCCTTGCCGGCCCAGCTCAGGGTCTGCGCCCGGATGGGTGAGCTGGCGCTGTCCTCGTCCGATTGCCGGGCAGCCTGGGCAGAGAAACGCCGCCGTTTCTTCGGTGTCGACCATCCGGACGCCTATCCCGAGCCGGTCCTCCCGGACCCACCGATGTCGAGGGACAACTGAGATGGGCGGGACCGGCGTCGTCGATCGCTTCCTCGCGATCTTCTCGCAATATATCGACAGCGGCTTCGGGCTGCTGTCGGGCGAGGTCGCGTTCATAGCGACCACGCTGATCGTGATCGACGTGACGCTCGCCGCCCTGTTCTGGAGCTGGGGCGAGCAGGACGACATCATCGCCCGGCTGGTGAAGAAGACGCTCTTCGTCGGCATCTTCGCCTACATCATCGGCAACTGGAGCACGCTCGCCAACATCGTCTTCAACAGTTTCGCCGGTCTTGGCCTCAAGGCGAGCGGCTCCGGGCTTGGTGCCGCGGACCTTCTTCAGCCGGGCCGGGTCGCGCAGGTCGGTATCGATGCCGCCTGGCCGCTGCTCGAATCCATGCAGGATCTGCTCGGCTATGTGAGTTTCTTCGAGAATTTCCTGCAGATCGTCATCCTGCTCGTCGCATGGGCGGTGGTCATCATCGCGTTTTTCATCCTCGCGATCCAGCTGTTCGTCACCCTCATCGAGTTCAAGCTTACGACGCTTGCAGGTTTCGTGCTCATTCCTTTCGGCCTGTTCGGCAAGACCGCCTTCATGGCCGAGCGCGTGCTCGGCAATGTGGTCTCCTCGGGGATCAAGGTGCTGGTGCTCGCCGTGATCATCGGCATCGGCTCGACCCTCTTCGCCGAGTTCACCAGCGCCATTCCGGGCGAGCCGACCATCGAGGATGCGCTCGCCATCGTGCTTGCCAGCCTGACCCTTCTCGGCCTCGGCATCTTCGGCCCCGGTATTGCCAACGGGATCGTCGCGGGCGGGCCGCAACTGGGTGCCGGCGCGGCGGCCGGGACTGCCCTTCTCGCAGGTGGTGCGGCGGTTGGCGGCGTCGCCGGGGCCAAACTGGCCGGCGGTGCGGTTGCCAGCGCCGCCTCTTCGGTCGCGCGCGGTACCTCGCGCGCTGCCGGCGGTGCGACCATGGCCTATGCCACGGGTTCGGCGGGCAGGAGCGGCGGAGCAGCTGTCGCGGGCGGTATGGCCGGTGTCGGGCGCGCCGCGGGCGGCGCTGCGATGTCCCCGCTGCGCGCCGCAACCGACAGTGCCCGAGGCAATTTCCGGGAGGGTGCGCGCTCGGCTGTCGGTCACATGGGCGGGCGTATCGTGCCTGCCCCAGGTTCCCCGCCCTCCGATAGCGGACAGGCAGCGGGAAGCGACGGTCCGCCATCCTGGGCCAGAGCCATGAAGCAGCGCCAGAGCCTCGGCCACTCCGCCTCGCTCGCCGCGCACACCGTGCGCGGCGGTGACGGCCACGGTGCGGGATCATCCATAGACACACGAGAAAAGGACTGACGGCGAATGTTCAAACGCCCTTCCACGCGGTACGGCAAGACGCCGCAGGCAGAGACGCCATACCAGCGCGCGGCGCAGGTCTGGGACGAACGCATCGGTTCGGCACGGGTCCAGGCGAAGAGCTGGCGCTATGCCTTTTTTGGCGCGCTCGGTCTGTCGGCGGCGCTGACCGGCGGTCTCATCTGGCAGAATGCGCGCGGCACGATCGTTCCCTGGGTGGTCGAGGTCGACAAGCTGGGCGAAGCGCGCAGCGTCGCGCCCGCCGATGCGGCTTTCCGTCCAACCGAACCGCAGATTGCTTTCCATATCGCGCGATTCATCGAGAACGTCCGGTCCATTCCCGACGATGCCATCGTCGTGCGCGAGAACTGGCTGCGCGCTTACGACTTCGCGAGCGATCGCGGCGCGCTCGCACTCAACGAATATGCGCGCGCCAACGATCCCTTCGCTGTGGTCGGCCGTGAACAGGTGGCGGTCGAGGTCACCAGCGTGATCCGTGCATCGGCGAAGAGTTTCCGCGTGGCCTGGGTCGAGCGGCGCTACCGCGACGGTGCGCTTGCCGAGACGAGCCGCTGGACGGCGATCCTCGGCATCACGGTCCAGCCACCGCGCGATCCCGACGCGCTGACCCGCAATCCGCTCGGCATTTTCGTCACTTCCATCAACTGGTCAAAGGAGCTCGGCTGATGTCCCGCCCGCAAACCCTCATTCGTTCCGGCCTCGTCGGCATTCTCTCGCTCGCGTTCGCCGTGCCCGCTTCGGCAACGCCTGCCCCCCAATCGCGGGCGGCTGCGGCGGCGGTTCGCGCGATCGTGCAAATCTCCCCAATCGCTGTCCTGTCATTCCTGGCCAGAGACTCTTCCCCATCGCGGCAGGCCTCCCCCACTGCCGCGCGCCGCTCCCCTGCCTCTGACCCCGAGGGGCATGTGGGGGCGGCGAACGATGCCGCCCGTATCCAGCCCGAGGATGCCGGTTTCCAGAACGCGATCCAGCGCTATGCCTATAGCGAAGGCGCATTGTTCCAGGTCTATGCCAAGCCGGGGCAGGTGACCGACATCGCCTTGCAGGAAGGCGAGACGCTGGTCGGCCCCGGGCCGGTCGCCGCAGGCGATACCGTGCGCTGGATGATCGGCGACACGATCAGCGGTCGCGGCGCGACTGCCAGGGTGCATATTCTCGTAAAGCCGACCCGGCCCGATATCGCGACCAACCTCGTGATCAACACCGACCGGCGCACCTACCATGTCGAGCTGCGCGCCAGTCCTCGCATCTACATGGCATCGGTCAGCTGGATCTATCCCCAGGACGAGCTGATCGCCCTGCGGCAGGCCGAAGCCGAGGCGGCGCGCGCCGCACCCGTGGCAGACGGCTTCACGCTCGAACGACTGAATTTTTCATACCGGATATCGGGCGACCGGCCCGAGTGGCGACCGCTCCGCGTGTTCGACGACGGGCAGCGCACGCTGATCGAATTTTCGCCTGACATCGCGCAGGGTGAAATGCCGCCGTTCTTCATACTTGGCGAGGACGGCGAGGCCGAGCTCGCCAATTACCGTGTGTCCGGTCGCTACATCATCGTCGATCGCTTGTTCGAACGAGCGGAGTTGCGCCTTGGCGCCGGTCGCAGACAGGTGAAGGTCCAGATCAGCAATCGCGCGCGGTTCCGGTCATGACCGAGCAAACCGTCGATCACCATCCTGACGATGCCGAGAAGATCGTCCGCCTGCGCGGTGAAGGCCCGCGCGTCGTACGGCTCTCGCGCAAGGCCGTCGCCCTTGCCAGCGCCGCCGCACTGGCCCTTGTGGGCGCAGCCGTGCTTTTCGCGCTGCAACCAGCGTCGCAGGACGAGGGCGAAGAGGTCTTCAACACTGCGGGCATCGCTGTAGCCGACGGTCTCGCATCGGCACCGCAGGACTACTCGCAGGTGCCAAGGCTCGGGCCCCCGCTACCCGGCGATCTCGGCCGACCGATACTCGACGCGCAGGACCGGGGAGCCGTTGCCGCATTGCCGCCCGTGGGCGCCCAGCCACCTCCCCCGCCCCAAGCGATCAGCCCCGAAGAGGCTCGCCGCCAGCGTATCGAACAGGAGCGCGACGCGGCCAGGGGCAGCCGCCTGTTCTTTGGCGGTAGCGCTCGTCCGGCCGCCCCTGGTCCCGCAGCCGCTGCGGAAACCGTAGCGGCAAGCGATCCATCGACGATCACGCCATCGCCGCCGCCTGCCTTTCTCGATCGCCCGTCAGAACTTCGTACCGCTTCGGCGCAGGGTCTCGTAGCGTCACCATCCACTGCTGTCCTGCAGGCCGGTTCGATCATTCCGGCCGCCCTCATTACTGGAATTCGTTCCGACCAGCCCGGCCTCGTAACCGCGCAAGTGACCCAGAATGTTTACGACAGTCTTTCGGGGCGCCGGCTGCTGATTCCGCAGGGCGCGCGGCTGATCGGCGACTATGCGTCCGATGTCGGCTTCGGCCAGCGCCGCGTCCTGCTCGCTTGGATTCGCCTCATCCTGCCCGATGGTCGTTCCATCGTCCTGGACCGCCAACCCGCCGCCGATCCTTCGGGCTATGCCGGGCTCGAGGACGGAGTCGACTATCACTGGGGCGGGGTGGTCAAGGCCGCGCTCGTCTCGACCCTGCTTGGCGTCGGCAGCGAAGTCGGTTCGGGCGGCGACAGCGAGCTCGTTCGCGCGCTGCGCCGCGGCAGCCAGGACAGCGTAAACCGTGCAGGCGAGCAGATCGTCGCGCGCGAGCTCGATATTCGCCCTACGCTCACCATCCGCCCCGGCTACCCGGTGCGGGTGCTGGTGACGCGCGACATCGTCATGGAGAAGGGCGTATGACCCGTTTGAAGCTGTCCGATATTTCCGATGAAAAGCCGGTCCGGCTGTCGATCGAAATCCCAGCCCGTCTGCACCGCAGGCTGGTTGATTACGGCATCGTTCTTAACGGCGGAGTGACCAAGGACGCGCCGCAACCAGCCGCGCTTGTCGCGCCCATGCTGGAACGGTTCATCGCCAGCGACCGTGAATTTTCAAAGGCAAGGCGGAGGGCGAGGTCTGCTGAAAACAGCAGCACCTGACCGATCGGCGTTGCCGCTTTGACGGGCACGTAGTGTTGGCTATTCCCCTACGAATTAACGCAATATACAATGCAACCGCGCGAGTGTTGCTGAAGACCGGGTGTCGGTACGTATGTCCAGGCGGTTCGCTAAAGGTATCGATGTGCCTGCCAACAGGTGCTTTCATCGCCCGGTTTCGTGCTCGGGGTTCCGCGCCAACTTATAATGCGATTATAAGTTGGCGGTGTCCCTGGCGCCTCGCCACTCTTGCATTTGCGACTGATTGAGTCGCGAAACCAGCAAGAGGAATGAAAGATGAAAGAGTTCGAAGAAAACCACGATGAAGTCATCGACCTCGGCAAGGCCTCGGTCGAAACCAAGGGCGCCGTCGGCTTCTATATCGATGCCAGCGGCGGACAGTTGGCCAACAGCCCGGGTCTGCTCGACGACTGATCCCCCGGCGGGCTGTGGCGGCCAATCTTTACCGCCCAGCCCGCCAATCCGGGCTTTCAACCGATGGACCTCAACCGCGAAGGCCTCGCCTGGCGCGTTCTGGATGATCACATCATCTTTCTCGACGTGGCGAAGGACCGTTACTTTCGACTGTCCGAAAAGGACAATCGAGAATCTGTCGAACAACTCGGCCGGAATTCGAAAGAGCTTTGGCACCAGCCTGACTGCCTTGCGCGGCCTGCGGACTGGAGTGCCCCGAGCCGATCAAGTCCGGCGATCGGCCGGCACGATTTCAGTCTTCCTGCGATTGCAAGGGCGTTTTGGACCCAGCGCCGCGTCGAAGCACGCCTCTCGAAGTTCCCTCTGTCGGTCGTTCTTTCTCAATTGCGTAGCGTGGTAGAAATGAGGTCGGAGAAACGGACCGAGATCAGCGAGAAAGGTCTCCGATTCATTGGCGCTTTCGAGGATGCACGGTTGTTGCGCACTGCGGCCGACCGCTGCCTCGCCCACTCGATCGCGCTTGCAGCGTGTCTCGCGGCATGCGGGGACCAGGCCCGGGTTGTTCTCGGCGTCCATTCGCCGCCTTTCGCTGCCCATTGCTGGGCGCAGCACGCGGATACCGTCCTGAACGACAATATCGAGGAAGTGCTGCGCTATCAGCCGATTCTGGTGGTATGAAACCGCTTCGGTTTGTCCTTGCCGTTCCCCGCCGCGCGGCAAACCTTGCCATGCCCTCGATTGTGGAAACCCCGGAACAGGTTTGTACCGCTGTTCCCGCCTTGTGGTGTGACAGCGAGACGCCTTGGCATTTCGCGAACGGGCGATGCTGCGTGATCGGCATTGCATTTTCGCGAGGTACGTTTCGCCGGGTCTCCTCAGTCGTCGAGCCGGTGCCGGATCGCGCCACTGCTGGCGCTACAGCCAGATATCTCGTCACCAAGTTTTGGGGTGGATACTTCGCAATAATAGAGGACCATAGCAACGGGCACATCGGTTTGCTTGTCGATCCGTCCGGGCTTCTGCCGGTCTACCATCTCACCACGCCGGACCATGATCTGTATGCGAGCGACCCGTGCCTGTTTGCGAGAAGCGGTATGCCAGAGCCGCCGGTGTCATACCTCGCGCTACACGCTCATCTGCTCAAGCCTGAACTTCGCCGCCGCGTGACCTGCCTCGAAGGCGTTGACGAGCTCGCGCCTGGCGTGCTGCATTTTCCCGGCATGCCCGAAGGGCCGCCTCAAGCGATCTGGCACGCGACCGACTTTCTACCGAGCGGTGAAATCCTGGATTTCGAAGAGTATGCCGACCAGTTGAAGGGTCTGAGCACCGCGGTGATCCATTGCTGGAGCGAAAGCTTGGGCATGGCCAGCGTGTCTGCATCGGGAGGTGTCGATTCGTCTCTCATCTGCGCGGCTCTGACCCATGCGGAGCAGCGCTTCGATTGCGTGACCCTTGCGACTTTGGATCCTACGGGCGACGAGCGTATCTACGCCCGCCGCGTCGCGGACTGGTTCGATGTGCGCTGCGCCGAACGGGTATACGACCCTGCACTCTATGATCCAAACCGATCAGCGTCTGAGGGTTTGCCAAGACCGGCTCGCCGGTCATTCCAGCAGGTTCTCGACACCTTGCTCCTCGATGCGATGACGGAACTCGGGGCCTCGACCATCTATGACGGCAATGGCGGCGACAATCTGTTCTGCTTTCTGCACTCCTCCGCACCGGTGGTCGACAGGTTGGCCGCGGAGGGTCTCGGCGCAGGTGCGTGCCGCACCCTTGTCGACATGTGCCGCATTACCGGCTGCTCGATCCCAAGCATGGGCGCAGCCGCATTTCGCAGGTATTCTCGCAAACGCAGGAAGGAAACCTGGCGCGACGATACGAGCCTCCTGGTCCCTCAGACGGGAAAGGTTTCTACGGAGGCCCTTGTGCCCTGGCTGAGCAATGCGCCGCAGGCGGTCTCGGGGAAGAGGGACCATCTTGCCCTAATCATGCGGGCTCAGAATCACATTCACGGTCTTTCCGCAGGCCTGCCTCGATTTTCGCCGCTGGCAAGTCAGCCGCTTGTCGAATTTTGTCTCGGCGTCCCGACATGGATATGGGCGAGTGGCGGGAAGAACCGCGCGCTGGCTCGCGCGGCCTTCGCCGACTGTCTCCCTCGTTCGGTGTTGGCGAGAACCTCGAAGGCCGGCCCCGACAGCTTTGTGCGACAGGCTTTTGCGCGGAACCGGGCCGCGATTGGTGAGCGGCTGCTCGACGGGTTGCTGGCCGCGAACGGCCTGATCGACCGGAAAGCACTGGAGACAGCTCTGCGAACCGACGAAACTGACGATGACAGCAGGTTCGGACGCGTGCTCGACCTCCTCGAAGCCGAGAATTGGGCGCGCTCATGGATCGGCTGACAAGGCGGCAGAACACAGCAACTGTTGTGCTGCCGGAGCGCCCTCCATGGCCCTCCACCGGGCGTATTGCGGTTTGCGAGACGGATCGCAATTCGCTCTGTTCATCAGCCAGAACTCGAACCATTCCGTCACGCGCTCGTACATCGCACGGCGATGCGCAGGCTGCCATTTGACGTGGGATTCGCCGGGAAAGACGTAGAGCTCGATTGCCTTGTCATTGTGTGAGAAGGTTTCGACGACATCGAGGCCTCCTTCGTACTCGCTGTCCGCCGCCTGGATCAGCAGCGGAACATCCACCTGATCCACATTGAGGATAAGCGACATGGGCTGCCAGAAGGTCTCTGCATCTGGCTCGAAGTAGCGGTAACCCATGTCGCGGAGATAATCGGTGAATTGCGGGCCTGCTGCCAGGGCGAAGGCATAAAGATCCTCGCAGCACGATCCCATGGAGGCGGCCTTGAAGAGATCGGAATTGATCAAGGCGAACTGCACTGTGGAACCGCCGTCGCTGAACCCGCTAATTCCCATTCGAGCCGAATCGACCGCCCCGGTCCCGATGGCATGCTGGACTGCCATTTCCAAAGCCGACTGGACCTGCCCGCGATCCGCCCATGCATCGTCGCTCAATGTTCGAAGCTCGGCTTCGCTGGTTGCCAGATATGCCTCTGGGGGGAAATCGGGGCGGTCGAAGCTCAGCACGGCGAACCCGCGCGCAGCAAGGGGCTGAATGGGGACCTCGTCTCCTGTTCCGCCGCGCAGAAAACCCCGGCTTCGGTATTGGACCACGATGAGCGGATGTTGTTCGCCTGAGCGATGATCCGGCGGCAGGACCAGATCCGCAAAACTCTCGACACCATTGGCCAAGCGCAACTGGAACCGCTGCACGAAGCCATAGCGGATGTTCGCAAGATGGGGGTTGGGATCGTGAATGACGCGTTCCCGCCCGGTACGCATATCGATCGCGATCAGACGTCGGGGCCGCGTGGCACCCTCGCGTCCACAGATGAGTTCATTTGCGTTGGCCGCGCAGCCTACGAAAACGTCGTCGGAAAGCAAGACTTCCTTCGGCGCGCTGTCGCCAATATCCCAGCGCAGCAACGCTGTCTGGCTATCGGCCCAGCCTGTACGCTGGACCATGAAGAGCGCGCGCTCCGAAGACGACCAGAACAGGCTCCGAAGACCATCGCACCGCGCGCTGTCACAGACCTCGCGGCGGCCGTCAGGAGCGCGGAGAACAAGCCGGTTCGGACTGAGGATACGCGCCGGAAAATCGGGCTCGAGCCAGGCCGAATATCCGTCCCGTCCGGCCTGAAAGCCGAGCACATTCTCGGGCACTCCTGCCCCGCGCGGAGGAACGAGCAGCGCCGCCTCTTCCTCGGTCGCGGGCCGCGATGAACCATCTCGAAGCGAAGCCCAGCGATACTGAGGTGCTGCGCTTCCGGTCGGAATCGGGCGGTTGGCCGCCTGCGGCGCAAATCGGTCATCGAAGAGAAACCCGCGCTTCCCTTCGCTGGCGATTGCTTCGGCTGCGAGCCGGATGGAGGGCCGGGTGCTGAGTACGAGGCCCGAGCCATCCTCGCTCCATGCGAACGCATCGACGTCGTCCGGCAGATGAGACGATTGCACCGCCTCAGTTCGACCCGATGGCCCAGCCAGCCAGACCTGGGTTGTCCCGTCTTCACGGCGTAGAAAAGCAATTTTCTTGCCATCGGGCGACCATTGCGGCGCATGTGTTTTTGGCCATCCGGCAAGAATAGCGGTGAAGCCCCGGAGCGGAAAATCGTCGCGAATGAATTCACCGCCGCGCGCCACCTCGATTGCAGGACCTTCACCCGTGATCGGCGCGACCAGCAATTTCAGGCAGTAGGCGTTCGCAGCAGGATTGGCGCGATGGACAATGAAAGCGATCTGTCTTCCATCGGGGGATACATCGAACACGCTCTGATTGGGTGTGCCAACCGGTGCGCCGATATCCGTGATCCCGACCAGTTCGTCGGTGGTCCACACGCTTGGCCTGCTTTTCGGTTGGCTCGTTCGAACCGGGAATGCGGTACATGGATCTTCGCTCGCCGAGGGCAGGTCGGCTGTGGGTACGATGGTTTGACCGAGCGCCAATGCCAGGAGCACCGACATCACCAGTGCCTCCGCACGCCGAAGGCAATGAAACGGCCGATTGGCGAATAGTTCGTTGAATCGTAGGGTGTAGCGGTCGGGCCTGTCTGTCCTATGATTTCCGGCTTGTCGTTGAACAGGTTCTGGACGGTCAGGGAGAACTCAAGTCCCGGATCGCGATCTTCGCCGCGAATTATTGCATAGCGCACGCCAAGATCAACCGTCGCACTCGGCGACAGACGCTGCACTTCTGCCAAGCGCCTGTCGACCAAGGCTCCGGTGTAGTTGACCGCAGCATTGGCGATGAAACCACCGACCTGATATCTTGCCGTTGCACGGGCGCGATAGCGCGGCGGGTTGAAAGTAGTGCCGGCAAGCTGGACCTCGCCAAGTTCGGGTGTGATCGTCTGTCTGCTGCGCAGCCAACTGCCGTTGAAATCCAATCCTACCGACCGGTCACCGCTGAAATCGCGGTTCCATGCGATTCTGGCGTCCAGCCCTTCCACGCGCCATGCCGCGACGTTGATATTGCGGTTGTCGAACAGGACAATCACGTCCGCCGGATCGAAGGGCCGGCCCGTGAAGTTCTCCAGGCCGAACTGCGCGCCCGCGATGAGGTTTGCCAGTTCCGCCGGATCGGGAGAAAAATCGATCAGGCTGGCATAGCCTGGATTGTTGATCGCGGCCGCGATCGATCCGGCAATGGGCGCGACGACGCGGTCATCGTACCGGATGTCGTACCAGGTCGCCGATAGCGTCAGCTCGGGGAAGGCAATGGGCTCGAATTCCACTCCCGCTGTCCAGCTGCGGGCGCGCTCGGGCTGGAGGTTGGGATTGCCGCCTCCGCTGAGAAACACGGTATCGGTGCCCGTTCCCGCTCCAAACGCTGCAGCGGGAACGAGAATGGCTTGTGAAAAGATGTTCTGCTGAAAAAGTGTGGGCGCCTTGAATGAGCGCGCCCAGCTTGCCCTGAAAAGCACGCCGGCGCCGGGCGAATAATTGAGCCCGATTCGCGGCGTCGCGAGTCGATCGAGCTCTTCATAGTCCTCGTAACGGACCGCCGCAGACAGCGTGAGCTGCGCGATACCGTCGATCGCGTTCAGGCGCGACACCAAAGGAAGATAGAGTTCCGCATAGGCAAAACGAGACCGTTGCGCTGCGTCGAATTCCGCATTCAGGGCAGCGCTTTCCAGTGAGTAGTCGAGGTCATTGTTGCGCAACCCTACGCCGACTGCGAGACGCGTATCGCCGCCTGGCAGCGTGAAGATCGGGCCTTCCGCTCCGATCTCGATCGACGTTATTTCGTGAAAGTAGCGCCCGGTGGAAACGCGGGACGGTCCGGTGCCCGGAATGAAACTGGTCTTGAAGCGCGTCCGGTCGCGCCCGAAAACACCCGCAAGATTGGCTTTCCAGCGCGGGCCAAGGTCGAACTCGAGTGAAGGAGACAGGGCATAGGATTCCACTTCGGGCTCGCGCAGGATTTGCTGGTCTGGGGTGGCGTCGAGCGAGGTTGAATCGCGGTGGGAATAAAGAGCATCGAGACTGGCTTCGACACCTGGTGTCAGGTTCTGGTGCGCGGAAAATGTGACCGCGTGACGCTGTAACGATGGATAAAGCAGGGTTTCCGGTTCAAGCGAGCCCGTATAGGAACGCTGGCCGGCTTCGATCCCGGAGTTGTTCGCGAAGTCGTAGGCGATGACGAAACCGCCGCTGTTCCATCTCTTCCCTGCGACGATATCGGCCTGCTGGCGGAAATTGCCCCCGTCGGTGCTTACTCCGAGTTGAGCCGATGTCGTCACACCCTCGAAGTCGCGGCGCAAAATCACGTTCACGACCCCTCCGACGGCGTCTGACCCGTACAGCGCCGAAGCACCATCGGGGACCACCTCGATCCGATCGACAATCGCGAGCGGGATGGCTGAGATATCCACCCCCTGCGATGACGAGCTGTATGGTAGCCGGTGCCCGTTGAGCAGTGTCAGTGTCGCGTCCGGGCCGAGTCCGCGCAAATTGGGCGTCGACGCCGAATTGACATTCTCATTCGCAATGCCGCCGCCCGAACCGACACCGGGATTTTGTCCGCCGGAGAAGTTCTGCGGTAATGACCTGATGGCCTCACCAAGATCGACCTGACCGGTCTCGATGATTGCTTCGCGATCGATTGAGGTGACTTCGCCGATCACGCGGGCCCCCCGGATCCGTGTACCAGTGACGACGATGGCTTCGTTCTCGTCGCTTGCCTGGCCTGCTATCGGCTCGTCCTGACCAGCGTCTCCGCCTGCCGGCTCGGCAACCTGAGCAAGCGCTGGCGCGGAGCAGCCCACTAAAGCAGTTCCCGCGAGAAATCCCGAAAGGCCCGTCATCCCAAATTTCATTGTCGTCTCCCTGATCGCGGCGCACCTTGAGGTTTGCCGATGCAGGGGATGACGCACGCAATGGAGACCACCTTAGTTTCAAAAGAAATTAATTTTGTACGGAACCATGAGGGAATTTGGAACCGATCAGTATCGACCATTTAGCTCCGCGCGTAGAAGGGCGAGCGCTTTCATCATGTGATAATCGACTGTTTGCAAAGCGATTCCCAACTCGGCATGAATCTGCCGATAGGACTTCTGCTCGAACCGGTTCATTGCGAAAATCCGGGCTGTCCTTTCGGGCAGACCAGCCAGCAGCTTCTCAAGAAGAAGGGCAGTTTCCTGAGCGTGGATCCGCTCTTCCTGTTCAGGGTCGCTGCAAACATCGCTGTCTTCGAACAGTGGCTGCGTCCGGATCCGGCAATTCCGCCTGCGCGCGGCGTCAATGAGCAAATTGCGCGCGATGCGGCGAAGAAAGCCTCCGGGATTGCCGAGCTCGGTCAGCTGGGGGCTGGCCGCAGCCCGAAGGAACACTTCCTGTGCCAGATCTTTGGCCTGCTCTTTGCCAACTTTACTGGCAAGATAGGCAAGCAGGGGCCTTCGCTCTTCCCGATAGAGCACCTCGAATGCGGACCGGCGCGCGCAAGCCGGCTTACCCCGTGGTGTTCGACCTTTCGAGATTCGTGTTGAAAGAAGAGAAACGGGCCGGCAAGCGGTCGCTATATCGGTCATGCATCGATCTGGGCGGCGTGCACACCCGCTAGCTCGTCAGCGCGAGCCGAATACAGGTTCCAGGTCTGTGTCGCCGTTCAGGACGAAGTCTCGCCCCTTGCCCGGTGCGACCGCCGGGCCGCTGTCGGACCGGCGTGCATGATGTCTGGCGGAATTGTCCACGCGGCCTGCGCCAGCTTTCCGGTCCGCGCTCGATAAGTGTGCCCAAGTCCGAACCTGTATGCAAGTGGGCAGTGTGTGCGGGGACAGGCCGCTCGATCCGAGGTTCGTACAATCCAATCTGGCGCGCCGAACCCGTGCGTCCCTTTTCGTCGACTTCCCATTAATGGGGATGCGGTACCCTCGGCCTTGGGATGCCGCCTTCCGGTCCGCTTTGCTAGCACGCCGAAGTGGAAAGGAGGTGCTCCATGGACCGATCTACCATCTCGCAGGAGCGCAGTGCCGATCACGATTTTTCCGAGTTCGCGCAGGAATTCTTGCGGCGCAATAAGGTCTATCGTGAACAATTCGCCGGCGCTCGCCTGGAAACTCCCGAGAAGATGCAATCATTCGCCGCAAGGCGAATGGCCCGTTCGTGGGGCCTCGAATTTTCTTTTCGACCCCTGCCTGCCCGCGGCTCACTCGCCGGCTATCTGGCGCCATGAAGACAACCCCGGTGTCGTCGTCGTGCAAGCGCACGACGGCGATGCTTTGCTCGAAGCGACTTTAGGCAGACGCAAGATAATTGCCGAAGCGCAAACCGGGCGCGGACGTCATTTGGTGATTGCCGGTCCTCGCGCCCGCCACCGCGTACTAGTGGCGCAATGCGTTGTTCCCTCTCCTGCCGGCTATCTTGTCGCGGCTGACGGACCGCTGGAGCTGCGTCTGGCTGCACTGAGCGCCTTTCTTGTGCATCCGCCGCACTCGAGGGCCGTACTAGCGCGCGCAACGCTGAAGCCTACCGCCTACCAGGCCTATCGATTGCAGCTGCTGCTTGCGATCCTCGATCGGCTCGATCAGCCTTCTGGCGCGCAGCCGACAATAAGGCAGATCGCCTCGGACCTGATCTACCCCGGCACAAGCGGTGGTCGAGCGATCGACTGGAAAACGTCCTCGCATCGGCGACAGACCCAGCGCCTCATCGCGGAAGCCCGGCGCATGAGGGACGAAGGGTTCAGAACCCTGCTCATGGCAGCCTCTTCGACCATTCCCTCAAATGCCGATCGGTGAAATGCCGGCGCAGCAGAAGTGCGATGAACATCCTCGAGACCTTTCCCAAAGTTGCTGGGGTCGTTATGTTTTTTGCGGCCGCATGATTTTTTGAAATTTGCAGCACGACTAAGGGCCGAACTTTTCAGGTCGCAACAGCAACTGTCGAGGCCGGAGGAATGAAACCGCCGGTCGGGACATCCAGCAGGCGATCGCGCAGGGGCGTGTTGGATGGCGCCCTGCCGATCGAACAGGCGGGACTATGTATGCCAACTTCGCGGAGGAATTCGCTACCGAACTCATCAACGTACAATCGGACACCGAACTGAGCGACGCTCTTGCCGAGGTTTCACGACGCCTCGGCTTCGACCATTTTGCTCTTAGCCTTGAATTGCGCTCGGGATCGCGCGAGGCGCCGGGTCTGCTGCTGCATGACTATCCGGACGAGTGGGCAAAGGTCTATGTGGCCTTTGATCTGGCGGGCCAGGACCCGGTCAGGCGTGCCTGCGACAAGAGCTTCATTGGCTTCGCTTGGGAAATGCTGGAGCAGATGATTCCGCTAACCCGCGGGGACCGGCAGATGCTCACCGTCGGGAAGGAATGCGGTATTGGCACCGGCTATACCGTACCGCGACACCTGCCCGGGCTCGCGCGCGGAACTTGCACCTTTGCCGTCAGTCCGGACAAGGATCTGCCACGGTGCCGCCTCGCCCTTGCCGAGATCGTCGGCACGCTCGCGCTCAGTTGCGCCCTTGCCCTTGGTCCCTCTCGCGGAGCGGAAACTGTTCCCGTGCTCAGCGACCGCCAGCGCGAGTGTCTTGTGTGGACCGCGCGCGGCAAGACCGCCGCCGAGACCGCGATCATCCTGGGTATCGGCACCGAAACCGTCATCCAGCATCTCAAGATGGCCCGCGAACGCTATCAGGTTCATTGCAAGCAATCGCTCGTTGTCGCCGCGCTCTTCGACGGTCTGATCGGCTTTGCCGACATCATTCGCTGGCGAGACGCGGACTGAATTCTGCGCCCGTCAACCAAGACGCGTCTTCTCGAAAGGCTGCCATCCCCTGTTCTTGGTATGTCCGTACCGGTCCGGATCGGTCAGTTGGTGCCTGTCTTTTCAATCACAGGCGGCAACAATGCAGAACCAGACCAGTCCAGACGATCGGCTGCTTCGGACAATGTTCGAGGCTCGCAAGCGTGTCTTCGTCGATCTCCTCAAATGGGATGTCCCCGTGCTCGAAGGAGCTTACGAGATCGACCAGTTCGACACGCGTGAGGCGACCTATGTCATCCTTGCCGATGAAGAAGGCAGCCACCGCGCGTCGGCGCGACTGCTGCGGACGGATCGAGCGCATATTCTCGGCGAACTCTTTGCGTGCCTTTGCGACGGACCCGTACCGGTGCGCGATGATTTTCGCGAGATCACCCGTTTCTGCATAGAACCGACCCTTCCCCGCAGCGAACGCCGCGCGGCGCGCGATGAGCTGGTAACAGCTCTTGCGGAGCATGCGCTCGCCAACGCGATCGCAGGTTACACCGCGGTCGCGACGCGAAGCTGGTACCGCCAGATTTCCGGTTTCGGCTGGCGGTGCCGGGCTCTCGGGGACGGCTGCCGGATTGGTGCGGACGATCTTGTCGCGCTTCAGATCGATATCGACCGCGAGACACCGGCCGCTCTCGCACGCGGCGGCATCTATCGCCAGCCTTCCTGTCGCATCGCCAGCCAGGCGCTGGAAATCGCGGCATGACCGACGCTGCGCATTCGCCGTGGTTGGGCCAGATCAGGCAGGACGGCTACTGCATCATTCCCGATGCGCTGCCGCGCGCGAGCGCGGCTACTGCATCATTCCCGATGCGCTGCCGCGCGCGAGCGTTGAGGCGCTCGATGCCGACCTTGCCGAGGCCTTTGCGGAGGCTCCGTTCGGCAGTGGCGATTTCTACGGTTTCAGGACCAAGCGCTTCGGCAGTCTCCTGCGCCGTTCGCGCTGGGCCGCCGACCTTGTGCTACAGCCAGCTATCCTTTCCCTGGCGCGGGAAATCCTGGGCGATGCGTGCGAGCGAATCCAGCTCAATGTCGCGCAGGCGATCGCCATCCATCCCGGAGAGATCGCGCAGTTTCCGCATTGCGACCACGACATGTGGGCTGGCGAGAAGGGCGCTCACGAATATCTGCTCAACGTCATGTGGCCGCTGACCGAGTTTACAGCGGCAAACGGCGCGACGCGGATATATCCTGGCACGCACCGGCAGACGGTCGAGGCGCTCGACCAGCTCGGCGCGCCCATCGCGGCCGAATGTCAGCCGGGCGATGCGATCTGCTTTCTCGGCTCGACGGTTCACGGGGCTGGGCCAAATCAGACGCATGACGTGCGCCGTGCGGCCGTTATCGGCTACAGTCTTGGCTGGCTCAAGCCGTACGAGAACCTCTGGCTGGCCTATCCGCCGGAAGTGGCGCGTGGATTTCCGGCTGAACTTGCCGAACTTGCTGGCTATTGCCAGCATCGGCCCAACCTCGGCAATTACGAAGGGCAATGCCCCTCGATCCTGCTGCGCGATGGGGTGCCCGAATTTCCGCAGGCGACCGATGCACTTCGCGACGATCAGATATTGGCGGTGCGCGAGTTCGCCGAGGCGCAGCGCGGCAAGCGATGAGCCCGGCCCATGTCCTCGAGCCCACCTATCGCCGTCTCAAACGTGCGCTGATGGAGGGCACCTGGCCGGACGGCGCAAAACTCGAGGCGATGCGGCTTGCCGATGACTTCGGGGTCAGCATGACCCCTGTGCGGGACAGCCTCAACCAGCTGGTTGGCGAGGGGTTGGTCGACCTCACCCCTGGCGAAGGCTTCAGAGTGCCTGTTCTGACCGAACAAGCCCTGCGCGACATACTGGAGGTCAATGCGGTCCTGCTCGAAGCAGCGATACGTGGCGAATGGCGTCTGCCCGGCGGGTCCGATACCGTTGCTAGTATGAACGGCTACGCCCATCGATTGGCCGGGGCGTTTTCAGCTCTCGCAAGGGGGTCCGGCAACCGGCTTCTCGTCGACGCGATCGACTGGATCAGCGAGCGGCTCCATACGGTTCGTTTGCGCGAACCGCAGGTTTTGCCTGACTCGCGGCATCTCCTGGAGCGGATCGAGGCTTGTCTTCACGGTTCGCGAAACGAGCGCCGCAACGCTCTCGACCACTATCACGCGCAATGTCAGAACCAAGTGTCCCGATTGGTCAATCGTCTTCCCGGCTAGGCGGCATGTACAAGCAGTTTTACGAGGCGGTCGATCCAAAAAACCAAGGAATGCTATCAGTTCTCCGCCTTTGCGGAAGCTGCGGCTTGCGCCTTTCCGGACCTCTGGCGCGGCGTTCCGCCGGCTCTCCTTGCCCAGAAGCTCCAGGTCGCCAGGGAGCCGAGCAGTACCAGCGCCAATCCTCCCGCGGTCATGAGCAGTCGCCAGGCAAGACCGCCCACCTTGGCGGCATGCACCGGGTAGAATTTTTCGGTCACTGCCGAAGCCAGATCCTGCATCGCGGGATCGTCCGTTCCAACGATGCTGGCGTCTGCCGGATCGAGCCAGACGTAGGTGCGACCGTTGGGCGTCCATTCGAACTCCTGCCGGAGACGCAGAGCAATCGGTGCTCCAGCTTCGCCGGGCAGCATGATCCTGCGCGGCAGCGCATCTGGGAAGGCAGCTTGTGCCCGCGTCATGACCATGGTCCAGTCGGTGCTGTTCGAGTACCCGGCCAGGTCGTCGGGCAGGACAATGTCCTGCTTGTCGCTTGCCAGCGGTGAGAGGAGGATATTGGCGATGGACGGGAATACCATCATCGCGCCGGTCAGCGCCGTCAGGGTCAAGAGCGGCGATGCGACGGCCCCGAGATCGCGGTGATGGCGTATCACGGCGCTCGTCGTGAAGCGCGCGGGCCAGAGGCGCAAGCGGAAGGTTTTTCGGGTACGCCACCACAGGACCAGCCCGCTGATGCTGAAACCAAGGAGCAGCAGGCCAAGAATGCCGGTGATGGTCTTGCCTGTCTCGCCGACCAGCAAATAGTGGTGAAGGTCGAAAAGCCACAGCTCGGGCCTACCCCAGATGCTCGTCCAGCGATCGACGAGCGCGCCATCCTGCGCGAAATAGGCTCCGCTTCCATCCGCGTAGACGGCCTGATGAAGGCCGATTTCGTCGCTGGCGAACGTAATCCGGGAGAGGCCCGGACCTTCCTCCAGCGCAGCCGAGACCGTCTCGCCAAGCCTTGCGGGATCGGTGATCGCGGGCTCGTCCGCACCGGGCAGCAGGATCCAGCTGTCCTCCCACAGCAGCACCGTCCCGGACAGGCCGAGAATGGCGAGTAGCAGCCCCGCGATCCCGCCTGTCCAGCGATGCAGCCACGAGAGCAGCTTCATCAGAATTCGCCGCGCCATGCCAGCGTGAAGGTGCGGCCACGTCCCGCGAAGAAGCGGCTGTTGTCCGTGACGCGCACGGTATCGCTGTCATAAGTGATGTAGAACGCATCGGTGAGGTTCTGCGCCGCGAGCGAGAATTCGCCGATGTCGGTCCGATAGGAGATGAAGGCATCGAGCAGTGTGTAGCCTTCGAAGTCCGTCTGCGTCGCGATGTCGTTGAACTCACGCGCCAGGTAGAAGCGTGCCTGTGCGCGGGCGCTGAACGGTCCGGTCGTGTAATCCGCGGCGAGATTGACCCGGTCGGGCGAAATGTTCGCCCCGTCGAGATCGTCATCGATCCGGCCATCGCCGTCGCCGTCCGTCCGACCGGACAGATTGGCATAGCCGCCGCTGAGCGACAGGCCGGGCACAGGTGTCTCCCAGTCGAGACTGGCTTCGAACCCTTCGATCTCGATCGGCTGGCGTTCCACCTCGAACACGCCGCCGCGAAGGACGAGCAGCGACCCGAAATCGCTCGATGACCAGAAGTAGCTGGCCGACGCTTTCAAGGGCCCTCGGTCCCATTCGAGGCCCAGTTCGCGATTGTTCGAAACAACCGGTTCGAGGGAGAGGAAATCGTCGATATCGACATCCGGCTGGGTTATGCCGCGCAGGATCCGACCGACATCGGCGATGGTGAAGCCTTCGGCATAACTGCCATAGGCGCGCAGCCCGTCGATCGGCTCGACGATGACCCCGGCGTTCCAGAGCAGGTCCTTGAAGGAGGGTGCGCCGCCATCGACCTGCACAGGGCCGTAACTTGCCAGGGTCTGGAAATCATCGACCGACAATTGCACGTTTTCGTAGCGCAGCCCGCCTGCCAGACGGAAGAGCCCGTCTGCAACCGCAAGGTTACCCTGGACGAAGGGTGCCAGACTGCGAAAATCGCTGCGCGGTACCCACACCCGGTCGGTCTGGACCAGCGATTGTTCGGTGCGATCGAACAGCGCATCGAAGCCGGTTGTCAGGACAAGGTCTTCGATGCCGGGAACGACGCGTTCGTAACTGACCTTGCCGCCAAGCTTGCGCGAACGATTGGCCGACTGGTCGAACAGCGAGCCCGTCGGATCGATGGCAGGATCCTGGAACACGCCGAACACCCCGCCACCGAATACATCGTCGGTTCGGCTGTAAAATCCCTGGAGAACGAAGGTGCCTCCGGCAAGATCGGGATCGATGAGCGATGCGGACAGCAGCTCAGATGTGTTCGATGGTGGATCGCCTTGAGTAACGCCTCCTTCGCTGGTTGCCGGAATCCCGGCCGGCCGGTCCCCCGGAACGAGTACATAGTTCGCGTTGCCTTGCAGTTCATAGCGGTTGGCGACCAGCTCGAGCCGCGCACCGCTTGCGAGCTCGTAACCCAGCCGTCCGAACACCGACCAGCTGTCGCTGTCCTGGATTTCGCCTTGGGTGCCATCGACTCCGATCCGGTTGCCCGCCCCATCGAAAAAGGCGCCTCTGCGCTCCAGCGTCGCTCCGAAGCTCGCATCGAAGCGGCCCGCCCGGTAGCCGATAAGGGCGCCGGTCTTGGCGCCAATCCCTTCGCCGTCGAAGCCGTCCGGCACGGTTACTTGTGCAAGGGCCTGAACGGCCACGCCATCTTCACGCGGGGCGCCGATCGTGACCTGGTTCACCACACCGCCAGTCGCGCCGATGCCCTGTAAGGCGTTGGAGCCGTAGATGACCTCGACGCGATCAATGAAGAAGGGATCGATGGTGTAGCCATCGCGGGAACCGTCGCGAACCGGTGTCGACTGCGGGATGCCGTTGATCGCGTAGAGCGGCGAGCGACCGCGCAGGCTTTCGCCTGCCCCGCTCAGTTTTTCGCGCGTGGGCGAAAAGGATGGAAGAAGTGCGGACACTGCATCGATTGTTGAGCCCGAAATCAGGACCTGCCGGTCAAGTGTCTCGCTATCGATAACATCGACGGTAAGGGGAAGGGCGCTAGCCGGTAGTTGCGATCGAGCGGCAGTGACGATGATCGCCACATCTTCGCTCGCATGCGGTACGCTTTCGTCGATTTCTGGCGTTGCGGTTTGAGCCAGTGCCGGCGTTGCGAGAACGAGTGAAATAACGCCGGTGAGGTGCCTATGCATGAACTTTCCTTCCATTTCTGATCGGCGCCATTAAGGCGCGTGCAAATAACTCGCAATAGCAAAAAGGAGATTTTAATCTGAGCGGGTCGGGGCGGTATTGAGATCAGAATCAGTCCGAAAGGCCACCCTTCGCTTGGCTCCGGTACCATTCACGAGGTTCGAATGGACGATTACCCTGATTGAGGTGCGTCGGAACCCGTAGCCACTCCAGCTTCGTTGAAGATACAGGAGAATGGATATGGAATTCGATTTGGTTGTTATCGGCACGGGCACAGCAGCCATGGTTTGCGCCATGCGCGTGGCGAAGGCGGGTTGGAAAGTCGCGGTTGTCGACGAAAAGCCGTTCGGCGGCACCTGCGCGCTACGCGGCTGCGATCCCAAGAAGATGCTGGTAGCAGGCGCAGAAGCAATCGACGCGAAACAGCGAATGGCTCGTCACGGGGTAAAGGGGGATCTGCGCATCGATTGGCCCGACCTTATCCGCTTCAAGCGCAGCTTTACCGATCCGGTACCTGAAAAGCACGCGCGCCAGTATGAAAAGGAGGGCATCGTGACCTTGCATGGAACGGCAAAATTCACGGGTCCTGATCGGCTCTCCGTAGGCGACCAGGAAATCGAATACCGCAAAATCCTGATCGCGTCGGGAGCCAGACCGATACCGTTAGACATTCCGGGCGAAGAGCACCTGATCGATAATGAGGGCTTTCTCGAACTGCCTTCGCTGCCGAAGCGCATCGTTCTGGTCGGGGGTGGATATATCGCTGCCGAGTTTTCTCATATCGCCGCCCGTGCAGGAGCCGACGTCACGATCCTCCAGCGGGGACCGCGCATGTTGAGGCAGTTCGAACCCGAACTGGTGAACTGGCTTATGGATGCTTTCGACCGGATCGGTGTTCGCGTGATCACCGATACGACTGTCGACTCAATTCGGGAACGGGGCGGAGCGTATGTGGTCCACGCGAGCGGTGAGGGCGAACCGATCGAGGTCGAAGCCGATCTCGTCGTCCACGCGGCTGGACGAGCTCCCGCCATCGAGCGGCTCGATCTCGAAAAGGGCGGTATCGCAGTCGAAAACGGAAAGCCGAAGCTCAACGAGTTTCTGCAAAGCGTGAGCAATCCGGCCGTCTATGCTGCCGGTGATGCTGCCGCGAACGGCCCCCCACTCACGCCGGTTTCCAGCCATGATGCAAAAGTCGTCGCGGCCAATCTTGTCGACGGCAATCACCGCAAGCCCGATTACAAAGGGGTGCCGAGCGTTGCCTTCACTCTTCCGCCTATCGCCCGGGTTGGTCTCACCGAGGCCGAAGCGAATAACGCGGGGTTGAAATTTCGTCTCAAGTGCGAGCGCGCCTCTGACTGGTTTACTGCCAGGCGGGTCGCCGAAGCTGTCTACGGCTTCAAGACACTGGTTGAGGAGGAGACAGGGAGGATACTAGGCGCGCATCTCGTCGGACCCGGCGCAGACCAGGCCATTAATATTTTCGGACTGGCGATTCGCCATGGGCTCACCGCTCACGATCTGAAGACTACAATGTTCGCCTATCCAACCGGTGCGTCTGACATCGGATACATGGTCTAGGGGTGGGGTTTAGGGCCGAGCGGACTCCAGCATGTCTATGACTGCGCAGTCGGGCACATGACCGCCCGAACACTGCTCGACGGTAGCGGACAGGTGCCGTTCCAGGCGAGTGAGATCGTCAATCTTGCGCCGCACGTCTTCGAGGTGATGAACTGCAATCTCGCGCACTTCGTCGCAGCATGCTTTGGCAGGACCGCCCAGGTCGAGAAGTGTCCGCACCTCTTTCGGCGCAAAACCCAGCTCGCGCGCCCGCTTGATGAATTTGAGCGTGCGGAGATGACTGTCGTCGAAAACCCGGTGTCCGCCTGCTGTGCGATCCGGCGCACCGAGCATTCCGATCTTCTCGAAGTACCGGATTGTCTCGATATGGACGCCCGTCTTGCGTGCCAATTCACCTATCGAAAGGCCGCCCATGCCGAATCTCCTTGAACCTGTATCCACTACAGGAAGTACATAGGGATCGAATCGAATAGAGGCAAAGATGACTGAGCACGCTATCCAATACGACGAGCCGAAAAGCGTGAGCGATCGCGGGGTTGCAGGCGTTGGAGTGCTGGCGAGTGCAGCGGCGCTACTCTCCGCGGCTGCTTGCTGCGTTCTGCCCTTGGTACTCGTTGCTGTCGGACTCGGCGCTGGAGGGCTGGCTTGGTTTGTTCCCTACCACTTGCCGCTCACAGTCGCAGCCTTCCTAATCGTGGCCTTTGGGTGGTTTCTCCACTTGCGCAAAGTACGTTTCTGCAGTGCCGATGGCTGTGAGAGGCCTGCTCGCAGCAGCACTGCGCGACTGACATTGCTGATGGCCACCGCGATGATCGTCCTGTCTGCGCTATGGGGCTTTATTGAACAACCGCTGATGCGCGCGCTCGGAGGAGCCTGATGCAGACTGTCTCCACGATCACGTGCCCTCATTGCCAAGCGGCCACCACCGAAACCATGCCGACCAACGCATGCTGGTTTTTTTATGAATGCCAGCATTGCCAGAAAAGACTGCAGCCACTGCCAGGGGACTGTTGTGTCTTTTGCTCTTATGGTGATGTCCCGTGCCCGCCTATTCAGAAGGCGCGGGAAAATGGTGGCGGTACTACTTGCTGTCTACCGCAGTAGAGGGGGTCGCATCATGCAAAACGCAATCGAGATGCTTGTTCCAGTCATCAAGAGCATGGCGTTTCTCCTCTTTCCAATCGTGGCGCTGGTAAACTCCCGCCACGCCCGCACGTGAACCGCTTACATGATTCAATACCGCTTCGGTAACCTCGAACCTTACACCTAAACGCTGGAAATTCGTCGCGAGCGTTCGTCGCAAATCGTGAAGGCGCCAGGGAGGCAAAGGTTCGCCTTCGGTTTCCTCGATGGCGCTATCCAGCTTCATTTTGCCTTTATGGTAGCCTGCGAAGCCTGCCCCACTCGCGGTCGCAAACACTCTGCCATTGCGCGGCCATTTCTCTCCGCCAGCCAACCGATCAAGTTCGATCATGGCGAGTTGGTTCAATGGAATGGTGTTGAACTCGCTGTTTTTCGTGCGCTGGCCGGGCAGGGTCCATAGTCTTTCCGCTCTGTCGAGTTCCTGCCAGTGCATCCCGCAAACTTCTTCGCGGCGCTGTCCGGTCAAAATCAATAAGCGGACAATCGGCCCGAAACAGGGGTGGCATTCGGGCGTGGCATGCCAGATCAAGCGCAGCTCCTTGTCAGAAAGCCAGCGATCCCGCGGCCTTACCGGCGGCGGCGTCTCCATGCCCTCCATAGGGCTGCGTTCGAGATCGCCACGACTTACAGCCCAGCGGAATAGGCGCCGCATTACCGCAAAGACGTTCCGACGATTGGCGACCTGCTCTTCCGGCATCTGGTCGAGAACTGATACGATATCTGCCCTGGTGATCGAAGGCAGCGGCTTCTTGCGTAGAACTGGCTCAAGATGGAGCCTGATCACACGCTCGACCAGACGACGCCATCCCTCGCCTTTGCAGGAACGGGTGAAATGCCGCGCGTAATTGTCGAACGCCAGATCGATTGCCTCCCGACGCCTCTGTTTGTCAGCCTCCACAGGATCAATGCCCTGGCCGACGAGCAAGAGCAGACGTTCGGCTTCCGAGCGGGCGGTCGTAGGTGTCCATGGAGACCCATGTGCGCCGATCGTATAACGCCGTGCGATTGTCTCACGCCCTCCCATCCTGAATTGAAGGACGTAAGAGATGCTTCCTGAAGGCGTGATCTTGGCACCAAAACCTTTGAGATCAGTGTCCCATAGAAATTGGCTCGAACTGCCAGCCTCCAGCGCGTCTATCGATTTTTTCGTGATTTTTCCTGTTGCCATCCGAAACCTCGTGTCCCTTTTCTGGCAATCACCGGGTAATCACGCAAGCGGAAAAAGGAGCGAAATGAAGGCTATTCTGGCGTAAGCCGATTCATCTAAGTATTTGGTAATACAAGAATATCGTACTCTAGCGTCGTCGAAATCGAAAGTACCAGACCTCGTGGCCGAACACGTCGCGGGCCTTTTTCTCGTAGCGGGTTTCGGGCCAGCCCGAGGGGCGCTGCTGCCAGCTGGCGGGGCCGTCGGTCAGCCATTCGAAGACGTGCGCGAACCGCCGCATCACCATCAGCGCGTGACGCAGATAGATCGCGTGATCGGTGCCGAAGCGGAATTCGCCGCCGGGTTTCAGCTTATCGGCGAACATCTGCACCGGACCGCCGTTCATCATCCGCCGCTTGGCGTGCTTGTTCTTGGGCCAGGGGTCGGGGTGGAGCAGATAGAGCATGGTCAGCGCGCCATCGGGCACCCGTTCCAGCACTTCCAATGCATTGCCCGCGTCCAGCCGGATGTTGGCGAGCTTCTGCTCCTCGATCTGCGCCAGCGCCTGCGCGACGCCGTTCATATAGGGCTCGGCGCCGATGAAGCCGTGGTCGGGGAGCAGATCGGCGCGGTAGGCAAGATGCTCGCCGCCGCCGAAGCCGATCTCGAAGTGCAGCGGGCGCTCCGTTCCGAACAGGCGTTCGGCGGTCACCGGGCCGGTCTTGGGCACCGCGATCCGGGGCAGCAGATTGTCGACCAGCCCCTGCTGATGGGTGCGCAGCGGTTTGCCGATCGAACGACCGTAAAGCCGCTTCAGCGTGGTCGGGTCGCCTTCCTTGAATGCCGTCATGCCGCGCCCCCTAGCGGGGTCGCCCCCGCTCCGTCCAGAGAGCGCGGGGTTGCGCCATGGATTGCTTCGCTTCGCTCGCAATGACGAAGGAGGGGCAGCCCTCGCACTCCTCGCCTCGTCATGGCGAGGAGCGCAGCGACGGCGCCATCCATGGCCCGGACCCGGCAGCCGGCACCACGGGCAACGCCCGGGACCTTGCGGCTCCGGGCGTCTTTTCTCGTCCAGGCGACGATGTAAATTCGGTTGCGCGGCGGCTCAGGCCGCTTCGGCCTCTTCGTCGGGATCGCGCAGCACATAGCCGCGGCCCCAGACGGTCTCGATGTAATTCTCGCCGGCGCAGGCATGGCTCAGCTTCTTGCGCAGCTTGCAGATGAACACGTCGATGATCTTCAATTCGGGCTCGTCCATCCCGCCATAGAGGTGGTTGAGGAACATTTCCTTGGTCAGCGTGGTGCCCTTGCGCAAGCTCAGCAGCTCGAGCATCGCATATTCCTTGCCGGTCAGATGCACCCGCGCGCCATCGACCTCGACGGTCTTGGCATCCAGGTTCACCGCCAGCTTGCCGGTGCGGATGACCGACTGGCTGTGGCCTTTCGAGCGGCGCACCACGGCGTGGATGCGGGCGACCAGTTCCTCGCGGTGGAACGGCTTGGTGACGTAATCGTCGGCGCCGAAGCCGAAACTGCGGATCTTGGAATCCATTTCGGCGACGCCCGACAGGATCAGCACCGGGGTCTGGACCTTGGCGACGCGCAGTTTCTTGAGCACGTCGTAACCGTGCATGTCGGGCAGGTTGAGATCGAGCAGGATGATGTCGTAATCATACAGCTTGCCCAGATCGAGGCCTTCCTCGCCCAGATCGGTCGAATAGACGTTGAACCCCTCGGTGGTGAGCATCAGCTCGATCGCCTTGGCGGTCGTCGGTTCGTCTTCGATCAGCAATACTCGCATGGGTGCTCCCCTCGCTTGGCCCCAAAGATTTTTCCGCAACCGGTCGGTAAGGTGTTGCGCCCTATTAACCACACAAGCACTGAACGGAAAAGGTTAACGACGGGTAAAGCGGGTCGATTTTTCTCGCCGCTTCACCGCCGGTTAGGGGTTTCGTAAGCGGCGATTGGGGCGGTTCGATGGCGATCCGGACTGCGCGAATCGGCGACCCCAAGGCGGGCGCCGGGTTAGTAGTTCGCCAGTTTCTTGGCACGGCGGCGCTGCGCGCTCGAGCCGATGCCGATCGCCTCGCGATATTTGGCCACCGTGCGGCGGGCGAGATCGAAACCCTCGGCCTTGAGCAGATCGACCAGCTTCTGGTCCGAGAGCACCGCTTTGGGATCTTCGCCGTCGCACAGCGCGCGGATGCGGGCCTTGATCGCTTCGGACGAGGCGCCTTCGCCATCGGCTGCGGCGACCCCGCTGGAGAAGAAATATTTGAGTTCGAACGTGCCGCGCGGGCAGGAGAGATATTTGTTGCTGGTCACCCGGCTGACCGTGCTTTCGTGCATCGCGATCGCCTCGGCCACTTCGCGCAAGGTCAGCGTCTTCATCGCCGACACCCCGCTGCGGAAGAAGCCCTCCTGGCGACGGACGATCTCGGCGGCGGTCTTGAGGATGGTCTTCTGACGCTGGTCGAGCGCGCGGATCAGCCAGTCGGCCTCGGACAATTGCTCGTTGAGCCAGGACAGCGAGCGCTTGTCGCGCGCGCCGGTTTTCAATTCGAGGAAATATTCGCGATTGACCACCAGCCGCGGCAGGCTGGCCTCGTTGATGCGGATGGTCCAGCCATCCGCGCCATCCGAAGCGATCAGCACATCGGGCACCACCGCGGACTGGCCCTCGCCGCCGAAGCGGCAGCCGGGTTTGGGATCGTAGCTTCTGAGCTCGGCGAGCATGTCGGCGAAATCCTCGTCGTCGACCTCGCACATCCGTTTGAGCCGCGCGAATTCGCCCGCGGCGACCAGATCGAGATTGTCGATCAGCCGCGCCATGCACGGATCGTAGCGATCCGCCTCGCGGGCCTGCAGCGCGAGACATTCGCTCAAGCTTCGCGCGCCGACCCCGGTCGGGTCGAGCGTCTGGATCAGTTCGAGCGCGCGTTCGGCCTCGGCCACCGGGATGCCGAGTTCGTCGCCCAGCGCCAGCAGATCGCCGGTGAAATAGCCCGCCTCGTCCAATTCGCCGATCAGCCGCGCGGCGACGAAGGCCTCGCGCTCGTCATGCGCGACCGAGCCGATCTGTTCGGTGAGATATTCCGCCAGCGTCGGCTCGCCGCTGGCGCGGTTTTCGAGATCGGGCGGGCCGTCCTCCGACATTCCGCCCGCATTCGCCGCGCGGCCCCAATCGCCCTGATCGCCCGGCGCGGCATCGGGATCGAGCGCGCTTGCGGAAATGTCGAGCGCCTCGGTACCGTCGGACCCGCCATCGCTTTCATGCTCGCGCGGTTCGGGGGCGGCACCGTCTCCCTCGCCCGGCCCCTCTCCCGAGCCATCGCGTGGGCCACTTCCGGGCTCGCGGCTGGTCTCGCCCATCTCGAGCAGCGGATTGCTCTCCAGCGCCTCGCCGACGAAGGTCTCGATCTCGAGATTGGACAGCGCCAGCAGCTTGATCGCCTGCTGCAATTGCGGCGTCATCACCAGCGATTGCGTCTGGCGCAGATCGAGGCGCGGGCTCAGGGCCATGCCGTCGCCCTAGGACCCGGAAGGCGAGGCGGCGCTCACAAGGTGAAGTCCTCGCCCAGATAGAGCCGGCGCACGTTTTCGTCGGCTACCAGCGCTTCGGGGGTGCCCGCGAACAGCACCTGCCCGCCGTAGATGATGCAGGCGCGATCGACGATATCGAGCGTCTCGCGCACGTTGTGATCGGTGATCAGGACCCCGATGCCGCGCTGCTTCAAATCGATCACCAGATGACGGATATCGTTGATCGACAGCGGATCGATCCCGGCGAAGGGCTCGTCGAGCAGCATGATCGAGGGCTTGGCGGCGAGCGCGCGGGCGATCTCGCAGCGGCGCCGCTCGCCGCCCGACAGCGCCATCGCGGCGCTGGCCCTGAGCCGAGTGAGGCCGAATTCGTCGAGCAGCCGTTCCAGTTCCTGCGCGCGCACGTCCTTGTCGGGCTCGACCATCTCGAGCACGCAGGCGATGTTCTGCTCCACCGTCATTCCGCGAAAGATGCTGGTCTCCTGCGGCAGATATCCCAGCCCGAGAATCGCGCGGCGGTACATCGGCAGCCTGGTGACGTCCTCGCCATCCATCAGGATGCGGCCGGCATCGGGGCGCACCAGCCCCATGATCGAATAGAAGCAGGTTGTCTTGCCCGCGCCATTGGGGCCGAGCAGGCCGAGCACCTCGCCCTTGGCCACGGTCAGCGAGATATCCGACAAGACCACGTTCTTGTCGTAGCTCTTGGCGATCGACACGACCTCGAGCCCGCCATTCGGTAGCGGCGGCGCGGCCTCCGCGACGGCTTCCTCGGCGAGGTGGTCGGGTTTCAGCGCGCCGGCTTCCAGCTCGGGTGGGGCGATATCGGCCATGGGAGGGCTTTAGCATGCGGGGCGGACGTGAAAACCCCGCTGGTCGTGCTCTTGGTCGTGCTGGGAGCGCGTTTGGTGGCGCAAAGGCCGTGACGAGCGCAGGAGAAGCCCGTTCGCGCAATTTCGTGTCGGAACCGGACGGCCCGCCGCACCGCAACTTGCTTACCTCGCGGAATTCTGGAATAAATCCTCGCGGGACAGGAAAAAAGGGAGTCGCACCGATGAACAGGGCGATCGAGAGCAGGGCGCGCGACCACAAGGTCCACGATCATTCGACACACCGTCACGCGACCAGAGTGCGCGACTGGCGCCGCGCGATGAGCGACAATGTGGCGCTGGCGCTGATCGTCTACACCGGTCTGCAGATTTTCATGACGGTCAACGCGCTCAAGCAGGGCTTCTCCTCGATCATGCCCTATGTCGCGCTGGTGTTCCTGGTCGGCGCGATCATCCCCGCCTGCCGCTGGTTCGAGCGCCGCTGGATCAATCTCGACGATGTCGAAGCGCATGATCCGCAGCTGGGCTATGCCTACCGCCGCGACCAGATCGCGCTGTGGCTGCTGGCGATCGGGCTGCCGGTGCTGATGACCGCAGCCTTCAAGATGATGTTCTGACCGCGCCCGCGGGGGCCGGACCCCTGCGATGCCAAAATCCTGCGGCAATTGCCAAGCGCGGCGCGGCGACCTACCCGGACCGGCATGACAGCTTCCGGAAACTCCCCCGCATGATCGACTCCGAAACGGCGGTGGCGCGCTGCGCCGATCTGGTCGAGACCGCCCGACGGCTGGGCGCCGATGCCGCCGATGCGGTGACCAGCGCCCAGGCTTCCGAAAGCGTCTCGATAAGGCTCGGCAAGTTGGAAGAGGTCGAGCGCTCGGAGGGCGAGTCGATATCGCTGCGGGTCATGGTCGGGCAGCGCTCCGCCTCGATCCAGACCAGCGATTTCTCGCGCGACAGCTTTGCGGAACTGGCCGAGCGGGCGCTGGCGATGGCGCGGCTGGCGCCGGAGGATCCCTATTCCGGCCTCGCGCCGCAGGACCGCCTGTTCACCGGCGCGGTCCCCGATCTCGCCCTCGCGGACCCCCACGAGCCGAGCCCCGAAGCTCTGCGCGAAGCCGCGCTCGAGGCCGAGGACGCAGCGCGGGCGATTCCCGGCGTGACCAATTCCGACGGCGGCAGCGCGAGCTTCTCGCAATCGGTCAGCGCGCTGGTCACCTCGCACGGGTTTGCCCATGGCTACGAGGCGACCGGGCACAGCCTGTCGGCCAGCGTGGTCGCGGGCGAGGGCGGCCGGATGCAGACCGATTACGACTATCGCGCCGCGCGCCACCGCGCCGATCTGCCCGGCCCGGCGGCGATCGGCGCCGAGGCGGGGCGCCGCGCGGTCGCCAAGCTCGACCCGAAATCGATGCCGAGCGGACCGCTCCCGGTGGTGTTCGATCCCAGGGTGGGCAACGGATTGATCGGCCATCTGCTGGGGGCGATGAGCGGCCCCGCGGTGGCGCGCAAATCCTCCTTCCTGCTCGGCAAGGAGGAGGACGAATTGTTCGATTCCGCGATTCGCATCCTCGAGGAGCCGCACCGCCCGCGCGGGCTGCGCTCGCGGCCCTTCGACGGCGAGGGCCTGCCGACCAACACACGCGCGCTGGTCGAGAACGGCCGTATCTTCGGCTGGCTGACCAATGCCGCCGCGGCGCGCCAGCTCGAGGCCCCGCTGACCGGCCATGCCGCGCGCGGCGGGGGCGGCGCGCCCGGGGTCGCGGCGAGCAATGTCCATCTGGAGCCCGGAACTTTGTCGCGCGACGAACTGATCGCCGATATCGCCGATGGCGTGCTCGTCACCAGCGTCTTCGGCCAGGGGGTCAATCTGGTCACCGGGGATTACAGCCGGGGGGCCAACGGCTTCCGCATCATCGACGGGCAGATCGCCGGACCGGTGGCCGAGATCACCATCGCCGGCAATCTGCTCGCCATGTTCCGCGCGCTGGTGCCCGCCAACGATCTCGCAATGATCCACGCGGTCAACGTGCCGACCCTGCGAGTGGACGGAATGACGGTGGCGGGCGAATGATCCGCCAAGCGACCGGGCGGCGCCTGCTCGCATTGCTGCTCCTGTTCGCGGCCTTGCTTCCGGCGAGCCCGGCCCTGGCCGTGGTGCCCCGGCTCGATTCTCCCGCGACGCCCCCAGCCGCGGACACGCCGGCGCGGACGATCGAGGATACGCAGGACAGCGGTTCGGATACGCGCATCGCCGCCCGGATCCGCGGCATCTTCCGCGAATTGCCCGCCTTTTCGAGCGTTGAGGTCGCCGCCAACGAAGGCGTGGTCACGCTCGGCGGGACGGTTCCGGCGCAGGAGGATATCGCCCGCGCCGAGGCGATCGCCGGGCGCGTGGCGGGGGTGGTGACGGTCGAGAACGCGATCGAGCGCGATGTCTCGCTCGACGCTTCGCTCGGCGGTCTGGCGGGCATCGGCGAGCGGCTCGACGCGGTGATCAGGCTGCTGCCGCTGCTCGCGGTTGCGCTGGTGGTGGCGCTGGCCATCGTCCTGCTGGGCTATCTGCTGGCCAGCCTGACCGCACTGTGGCGGCGGATTACGCCCAATCCCTTCCTTGCCGAGCTGATCGCCAGCGCGATCCGCTTCGCTGCGGTCGTGCTCGGCGCGGTGGTCGCGCTCGACATGCTGGGGGCGGGCACGCTGATGGGGGCGGTGCTGGGCGGCGCGGGCGTGATCGGGATCGCGCTGGGTTTCGCCATGCGCGACACGATCGAGAATTACGTCGCCTCGCTGATGCTCAGCCTGCGCCAGCCGTTCCGCGCCAACGAATGGGTGATGATCGGCGATCTGGAAGGCCGCGTGATCCGCCTGACCAGTCGCGCGACGGTGCTGATGACGCTGGACGGCAATCATCTGCGCATCCCCAATTCGCAGGTGTTCAAGGCGGTGATCACCAATTTCACCCGCAACCCGCAGCGGCGCTTCCAGTTCGATCTCGGGGTCGATGCCGACGACGATGCGAGCGCCGCGCGGCTGCTGGGCCGCGACACGCTGGCCGCGCTGCCCTTCGTGCTCAAGGATCCGCCGCCCGAGGCGCGGATCGTCGAAGTGGGCGAATCCAACGTCGTGATCCGCTTCCTGGGCTGGATCGACCAGAACGAGAGCGACTGGTTCAAGACCCAGAGCCAGGCCATCCCCGCGGTCAAGCAGGCGCTGGAGCAGGGCGGCTTCGCGCTGCCCGAGCCGATCTATCGCCTGCGCTTCGATCCGCGCTCGGCCACGGTGCCGTTCGAGAACATCAACGAGGGGAGAGGCGAGCGGGATTCGCGCCCCGCTTCGCCCGGCAATTCGCCCGCACCGCCCGTGCTTCCCCGCGAGGATCTGCGCCCCGCCGACGAGGTCGCGCAGATGGTCGATGCCGAGCGCGCAGCGGGAGCGGGCGAGACCGACCTGCTCGATTCCTCCCGCCCGATCGAATAGCCGCGGACAGGGCCGGTCGGCTCAGTCGGATTTGTCGGCGTCGCTGGCGCGCTCCACCGATTCCAGCACGATCTGCTTGGCCTCGGCGGCATCGCCCCATTTGCCGACCCGCACCCACTTCTCCTTCTCGAGATCCTTGTAGTGGGTGAAGAAGTGCTCGATCTGCTCGAAGATGATCGAGGGCAGATCCTTGGTTTCGGCGACGTCGGTGTAATAGGGGAAGGTGGTGTCCACGGGCACGCAGATCAGCTTCTCGTCGCCGCCGTGCTCGTCCTCGAGGTGGAGCACGCCGATCGGCCGGGCGCGGACCACGCAGCCGGGGATGAAGGGGCTGCGCGCGATCACCAGCGCATCGAGCGGATCGCCATCGGGGGAGAGCGTGTGCGGCACGAAGCCGTAGTTCGCCGGGTAACGCATCGGCGTGTGGAGGATGCGATCGACGAACAGCGCGCCCGATTCCTTGTCGAATTCGTATTTGACCGGTTCGCCGCCGGTCGGCACCTCGATGATGACGTTGAGGTTGTCGGGCACGTTCTCGCCGGTGGCAATCTTGTCGATACGCATAGGAGGGTCTTTCTCAGGAGCTTTCGCTGACGGGCGGAGCGCTTAGCTGGGCATGGTGGCGCCTGCCACAGGAAATTTCGCGCAGAGATCGCGAAGAAGCTGGAAGGTGTTTCACACCAAGACACGAAGATGGCGCGCTGGCGGCGAAACCGCTTTGGAACTGCAGCCGAGGATTATCGGCCTGCGGCGAGGGACGGCATCTCCGCGCCCTCTGCTCCTCTGCGCCCTCCGCGCGAACCCTCTTGTGCGCCCCCGACATTGCGCACCACCCACAAGCCTCCTAATCGCGCATCCCATGTCCAAAACCATGTCCAAAAACACCCCCCAGGCCATTCGCGGCACGCAGGATATCTTCGGCCCCGATGCGGAGGCCTTCGCCTTCGTGGTCGAGACCTTCGAACGCGTCCGTCGCCTCTACCGATTCCGCCGCGCCGAAATGCCGGTGTTCGAAAAGACCGAGGTCTTCGCCCGCTCGATCGGCGAGACCACCGATATCGTCTCCAAGGAGATGTACAGCTTCGAGGACCGGGGCGGGGAGAGCCTCACGCTGCGGCCCGAATTCACCGCCGGGATCGCGCGCGCCTATCTCACCAATGGCTGGCAGCAGCACGCCCCGCTCAAGCTCGCGACCCACGGCCCGCTGTTCCGCTACGAGCGCCCGCAGAAGGGCCGCTACCGCCAGTTCCACCAGATCGACGCCGAGATCGTCGGCGCGGGCGAGCCGCAGGCCGATGTCGAACTGCTGGCGATGGCCGACCAGCTGCTGCGCGAGCTGGGCATTACCGGCGTGACGCTGCAGCTCAACACTCTGGGCGACGGCGACAGCCGCGAGGCGTGGCGCGCCGCGCTGGTGGAGCATTTCCGCGCCGTGAAGAACGAATTGTCCGAGGATTCGCAGGAGCGGCTGGAGAAGAACCCCTTGCGCATCCTCGATTCCAAGGACCGGCGCGACCAGCGCTTCGTCGCCGATGCGCCCCGGATCGACCAGTTCCTGTCCGACGAGGCGCGGCGGTTCTTCGAGGCGGTGACCAACGGGCTGGATGCGGCCGGAGTGAAGTGGCAACGCGCCGAAAGCCTCGTGCGCGGGCTCGACTATTACCGCCACACCGCCTTCGAATTCGTCCCCGACGAAGGCAGCGCCGCCGCCGCCGCGCTCGGCAGCCAGAGCACGGTGCTCGGCGGCGGGCGCTACGACGGGCTGATGGAATCGCTGGGCGGCCCGGCAACGCCCGCAGTCGGCTGGGCTGCGGGTATCGAGCGGCTGGCGATGCTGGTGGGAGAGAAGGCGCCGGACCGTCTCGAAGCGATGGTTCTCGTCGAGAACGATGCAGGGATGGCGGATGCGATAGAATTGTTGGCCAGCCTTCGTGAAGGCGGGATCGTCGCCGATATCATGGCCACAGGCTCTCCGAAGAAGCGCTACGACAAGGCGGTAAAACAAGACCCGCAGCACATCCTGCGCGTGGACGAGCGCGGCTATCACGGCATTTCCGGTGAGGGCGATACCGCCAGGATCGTCGCGGCGCTGGCGAAGAGGAAATCGTCGCCCTGAACTCGACCGTCACCCCGAACCCACCCGTCACCCCGAGCCCAACCGTCACCCTGAGCCCACCCGTCACCCTGAACTCGTTTCAGGGTCAATTCCTCCTCGCGCGCCCACCGTTATGGGGGCAAGCTGGATGCTGAAACGAGTTCAGCATGACGGGTTGGGGAGGTTGGGTGCGCCGCCACGCCCATCCGACCCACTCGTCACCCCGGACTTGATCCGGGGTCCCGCTTGTGAGGGCACGGCGAAACACCTTTCCTACACGCGGCAGGTTTGGCATTGCCGGGTGCGAAGACATTCCGACCCCTCGCTTGGGCAACTCGCTCGCTGGCGGAGGAACCGTCACCCCCCGATCTGTCACCCACGACCATGAAAACCCCGCTTATGTTATTGTTCTATAAGAATATATCGTTGTCGGATGCGGGTGACACCCCTGTCGCCCTGTGTCACCCTCTCCGCCGGGGCGCGGGTGACACCCCCGTCACCCTGTGTCACCCAGCTCGGACCGCCCGCGCATGACCATTCCGCTCGAACGGCTCGACCAGATCACCCATCGCTTCGCCGAACTCGAGGCGCGGATGGCGAGCGGCACGCTCGAGGGCGAGGCCTTCGTCCAGGCCAGCCGCGACTATGCCGAGCTGGAGCCGGTCGCCCGGATCGCGGGCGAGGCGAAGGCGATGCGCGCGGAGTTGGCCGAGCTCGAGGCGATGCTCGCCGACCCGGAAATGCGCGCGATGGCGGAAGAGGAGCTGGCCGCGATCCGCACCCGCCTGCCCGAGGCCGAGCGCCAGCTCGCGCTTGCCATGTTGCCGCGGGACAGCGCCGATGCCAAGCCCGCCATGCTCGAGATCCGCGCGGGCACCGGCGGCGACGAGGCGGCGCTGTTCGCGGGCGACCTGTTCCGGATGTACGAACGCTACGCCGCCGAGAACGGCTGGAAGGTCGAGCCGGTCAGCATGAGCGCGAGCGAGGTCGGCGGGTTCAAGGAAATCGTCGCCAATGTCGCCGGACAGGGCGTCTTCGCCAAGCTCAAGTTCGAAAGCGGGGTCCACCGCGTCCAGCGCGTTCCCGAAACCGAGAGCGGCGGGCGGATCCACACTTCGGCGGCCACCGTCGCGGTGCTGCCCGAGGCGGACGAAGTGGATGTCCAGCTCGAGGACAAGGACCTCAAGATCGACACCTACCGCGCCAGCGGGGCGGGCGGGCAGCACGTCAACACCACCGATTCGGCGATCCGGATCACCCATCTTCCCACCGGCACTGTGGTCACCTGCCAGGACGGACGCAGCCAGCACAAGAACAAGGAAAAGGCGCTCCAGGTGCTGCGCTCCCGGCTCTACGAGGCGCAGCGCGAGGCGACGCAAGGGGCCGAGGCCGAGGCGCGCAAGGCCATGGTGGGCAGCGGCGACCGCTCCGAACGGATCCGCACCTACAATTACCCGCAAGGCCGGGTCACCGATCACCGCATCGGGCTGACGCTGCACAAGCTGCCCGAGATCATCGCCGGGCCGGGCCTGGGCGAATTGATCGATGCGCTGATCGGCGAGGACGAGGCCAAGCGGCTGGCGGCGATGGCCGAGTGAATTTGGCTGCAAACACGGTCGGCGGCGCAATCCGGGAGGCGGCCGAGCGACTGGCGGCGAGTTCGGACACCGCGCGGCTCGATGCCGAACTGCTGATGGCCCACGCGCTCGGCGTCACCCGCTCCGACCTGCTGCTGCGCCACATGCGCGATCCCGAACCGACGCGTTTCGCGGCGCTGGTCACCCGCCGCGCGGGGCACGAGCCGGTGGCGCATATCCTCGGACGGCAGGAATTCTACGGGCTCGATCTCAAGGTCACCCGCGACACGCTGATCCCGCGCGGCGACAGCGAGACGCTGGTGGAGGCCGCGCGCGACTGGTTCGCGACCTGCCCGTCGCCAGCGCGGATCCTCGATCTGGGCACCGGCACCGGTGCGCTGCTGCTCGCCGCGCTGTCGTTGTGGCCCGAAGCCGAAGGGGTCGCCATCGATGCCAGCGAAGCCGCGCTGGCGGTCGCGCGGGAGAACGCGGCGGCGCTGGGAATGGGCGAGAGGGCCGTCCTGCACCATGCGAGCTGGCGCGAGGAGGGTTGGACGCAGCCGCTGGGCCGGTACGACCTCGTGCTGTGCAATCCGCCCTATGTGGAGGACAAGGCCGATCTCGCGCCTTCGGTCCGCGATCACGAACCCGCCGCGGCGCTGTTCGCGGGCCCCGAAGGCCTCGACGATTATCGCATCCTCATCCCCGCCCTGCGCGGTCTGATGAGCGAGCGGGGGGCCGCGATCCTCGAGATCGGCGCGAGCCAGGCGCAGGCGGTGGAGCGCCTTGCCGCCGCCGCCGGTTTCGCCGCCGCGCTCCATCGCGATCTCGCGGGCCGCCCCCGTGCCCTGTTGTTGACATAAAAGGCTTGGCAAAGCCCTCCGCAGCCCTTACCTCTCTAACCAGACCCTCGGAGCGCGGCGTGTCCGTCCCGGTGGTTCAAGCTCCTAAATTGCAGTTCTGGTGCGAGGTTCAGGCCCCGCATACCATGCATGAGAAGGGAGAGGCGGCTTGCCCCGGGGCAGGTGCGCAAGGGGGCATGCGGCCATAGGCGAACCCGGGGGTTCGCGCCGCGCCACAAGTGAGGACGGATACCCTTGAACAGCAATCACAACACCAATCGTAACAACAACCGGCGTCGCGGGCGCAACAACAACCCCAACCGCGGCCAGGGGGGCGGCGGCAACCAGTCCAACCGGATCGACAGCCGCGCGCGGGGCAATGCGCCGCAGATGCTCGACAAGTACAAGAAGCTGGCTCAGGACGCCCAGCACAATGACGATCGGGTGCAGGCGGAGTATTATCTCCAGTTCGCAGATCACTATTTCCGCGTCATCGCCGACAACAAGGCGCGCCAGGACGAAGCCCGCGGCAAGCGCTCCGACGAGCGCAGCCAGGCCGACGACAGCGACAGCGACGATTCCGACAACGACAATCGTCGGCGCAACGTTTCCAGCAGCAATGGGAGCAGCAGCGAGGGCGGCGGCAATCGGCGCTCGCGCGGGCGCCGGGATGAAGGTCGCGAGGACCAGGGGCGCGACGGGCAGGAGAACGCACCGCGTTCGCGCAAGGCTCGCAATGCGAACGATCGCAACGATGACGATCGCAACGACAACGAGCGGGACGACGACCATCGCCAGGATCGCAGCGAGGGCGAGCCCTACGATGCGGACGACAATCCCTTCACCCGCGACGACAGCGACAATGAGAAGGCCGAGCAGGCCGAACGCTCCAAGAAGCGCGTCGCGCGTCGCCGCAAGCCCGAAGCGGCCGAAACGGGTGCGGGCGCAGACGGCGGCGAGATCGCTGCGGCGCTCCCGCCGTCCTTCTCGGCCGAGAACGACGCTTCGTCCGAAGCCGAGGCATCCGAAGACAAGCCCGCTCCGCGCCGTCGCCGCCGCAAGGCCGAGGCCGATGGGGACACCAAGCTGAGCGTGGCGGGCTAGCCGCAGATTCGGTCGCCCGCGCGGGCCATCAGGCGATGGAGCGGCTCGTCCGTCTCATGAGCGCGAACCCGCGCTGGACGGCACTGGCGTGCGGCGCAGTGGCGGCGCTGGGCTATCCGCCGCTGGGGCTGTGGCCGATCGGCCTGGCGGGCGTCGCCGGATTGCTGTGGCTGATGCTCGCAGCATCGGGCTGGCGCGAGGCCGCGATGCGCGGCTGGCTGTTCGGCGTCGCGCATTTCTCGCTTACCAACAATTGGATAGCCACCGCTTTCACCCATCAGGCGGAGATGCCCGCGGCGCTGGGCTGGGTGGCGGTGCCGCTGCTGTCGCTCTATCTCGCGCTCTATCCCGCGCTGGCCGCAGGCGTCGTCCGCGCGCTGGTTCGCAGGCCCGGCATCCTGCCTCTCACGCTGCTGCTGGCGGCGAGTTGGATCGTGGGGGAATGGCTCCGAAGCTGGGTGTTCTCCGGCTATGCCTGGGGCCCGCTCTCGCTGATGCTGCTGGGGCCTTTCGAGCGTCCCGGCCTCGCCCTGCTGCTGCCCTTGACCGGTACCTATGCGCTTTCGGCGCTGGTCATCCTGCTCGGCGGACTGGCGCTGTGGCTTCTCACGACGCGGCGTTATCTGCCGCTCGCCGGAACCGCGCTGGCGCTCGCTGCGGCGATGTATCTGCCCCAGCCCGCCGCGCGGCCCGGTTCGCTGGCGCTGACGCTGGTCCAGCCCGATCTGCGGCAGGCGGAGTTGAACGACGCCAGCAAATACGAGGAACAGTTCCAGCGGCTGGCCCGGCTCAGCCGCCCCGCGCGCAATACCGATGCGCGGCTGGTGCTGTGGCCCGAGAGCGCGGTCCCCGACCATCTCGAGCCCGGCTATCCGCAGCGCTATTACGACCTCATGACCGCAGGCGGCGATCCCGTGTTCGCGCGCCGCCGGATCGCGCGCGCGATCGGGCCCGATTCGCTGCTGCTGACCGGCGCGGTCGATCTCGAGATCGGCGAGGAGGCCGGCTACCCTCGCGCCGTCGGAGCCTACAATTCGATCACCGCGATCGACGACGAGGGCGACATCGTCGGCAGCTATGCCAAGGCGCATCTGGTGCCTGGCGGCGAATATCTGCCGATGCGGGGGCTGCTCGAGCCGCTGGGCCTGACCCGGCTGGTGGCCGGAACGCTCGATTTCATCCCCGGTCCCGGCGCGCAGACCGTGGATCTGGGCCCCTGGGGCGAGGCGGGGATGCAGATCTGCTACGAGATCGTGTTCTCGGGCGAGACGGTCGATCCCGAAAGCCGCCCCGACTATATCTTCAACCCCTCCAACGACGGCTGGTTCGGCATCTGGGGTCCGCCGCAGCATCTTGCGCAGGCGCGGATGCGCGCGCTCGAGGAGGGGCTGCCGGTGCTGCGCTCGACCACCACCGGGATCAGCGCGGTGATCGACGCCAATGGCGTGGTCCGCAGCCACATCGGCATGCACCGCGCCGACCGGATCGACACGCAGGTGCCCGAAGCAAAGCCGGCGACGCTGTTCGCGCGCGCGGGGCACTGGCTGACCGGCTTCTGGACACTGGTCTTTTTCCTGCTGTGGCTGGTTGCGGCGCGGCGGCGGCGAGGCTAGGTGGGAAGCAAGACATAAAGCTTTCCTTATATCGAGAATTGCAATGCGCAGCGAACATCTCTTCACCTCCGAGAGCGTCTCGGAAGGCCATCCCGACAAGGTTTCCGACCAGATTTCCGACGCTATCGTCGATCTGCTGCTGTCCAAGGATGCAGAAGCGCGGATCGCCTGCGAGACGCTGACCACCACCCAGCGCGTAGTGCTGGCGGGCGAGATCCGCTGCCGCGGCGTGTTCGAGAAGGGCGAATGGGTCGACGGCGCTCGCGAAGAGATCGAGCGGGTGGTGCGCGAGACCGTGCGCGACATCGGCTATCGCCAGGAGGGATTCCACTGGGAGACGCTGGTGCTGGAAAACCACCTGCATGGCCAGTCGAGCGAAATCGCGCAGGGCGTCGACGCCAGCGGCAACAAGGACGAGGGCGCGGGCGACCAGGGGATCATGTTCGGCTTCGCCTGCGACGAGACGCCGGACCTGATGCCGGCACCGCTCGATTACAGCCACAAGATCCTCGAGCGGCTCGCGCGCGACCGCAAGAGCGGTGCGGCTTCCTTTCTCGAACCCGATGCCAAGAGCCAGCTGACGCTGCGCTATCGCCATGGCAAGCCGGTCGCCTGCACTGCGGTGGTGGTCTCGACCCAGCACGCCAATGGCTATCACGAGGGCGAAAGGGAAGCCGAACTCAAAGCTTACGTGAAGCGGGTGGTGGGCGAAATCCTGCCCCAGGGCTGGCTCGGCGACGAGACCGTGTGGCACATCAATCCCACCGGCGCTTTCGAGATCGGCGGCCCCGATGGCGACGCCGGGCTGACCGGGCGCAAGATCATCGTCGACACCTATGGCGGCGCCGCGCCCCACGGCGGCGGCGCCTTCAGCGGCAAGGATCCGACCAAGGTCGATCGTTCGGCCGCGTACATCACGCGTTATCTGGCGAAGAACATCGTCGCCGCCGGGTTGGCGACGCGCTGCACCATCCAGCTATCCTACGCCATCGGCGTGTCGCAGCCGCTGTCGCTCTATGTCGATACGCATGGGACGGGGACGGTAGAGGAGCCCGCATTGGAGGCGGCGATCCGCTCGCTCGACACGCTGGGCGGGCTGACCCCGCGCGGCATCCGCACGCATCTGGGGCTCAACAAGCCGATCTATCGCAAGACCGCAGCCTATGGCCATTTCGGCCGCACGCCCGATGGCGATCTCTTCCCCTGGGAGCGGACCGATCTGGTCGACGCGCTCAAGACGGCGGTTTCGGCCTGAGGTCGCAGCGCCGCTAGGTCGGGCGCTCAGTCGGGCTGGTGCTCGCCATGGCGCGGGCTGGGGCGGTCGAGCGCCAGTTCGGCATCGGAAAAAGTGAACGGGCTGCGCACGCCGGGCATCCCGTCGAGCTCGATCTGCAATCCGCGCGCCTGTACCTGCGGGTCGGCGAAGACGGCATCGAGATCGTTGATCGGGCCAGCCGGGACTCCGGCCTCGCGGCAGGCGGCGAGCAGATCGGCCTGGGTCCAGCCGCTGGTCGATTCGGCGATCGCGCTTTCGAGCGGGGTGCGGTGTTCGATCCGTCCGCCATTGGTGGCGAAGCGCGGGTCCTGCGCCAGTTCGGCGCGATCGAGCAGCTTCATCAATCTGTGGAACAACCCGTCGTTCGCCGGCGCCAGAATCACGTGGCCATCGGCCACCGGATAGACGCCATAGGGCCCGACCTGCGCATGGGCATTGCCCATCCGCGGCGGATTGGCGCCGGTGGCGAAATAGCTCAGCCCCTGATTGGCGAGCAGCGCGACCGAGCAATCCATCAGCGCCATGTCGATCCACTGACCCTTGCCGGTGCGGTGGCGCATCAGCAGCGCCGCCTGCACCGCATTGGCCGCCCAGACCCCGCAGGACAGGTCGCTGACCGAGATCCCCATCTTCATCGGCGCGCCCTCGGGTTCGCCGGTCAGCGCCATGAAGCCGCTCATCCCCTGGACCACGAAATCATAGCCTGGCTCGTCGCGACGCGGTCCGTCCTGCCCGAAGCCGGTGATCGAACAATAGACCAGCGCCGGATTGGCCGCGGCCAGCGCTTGGTAGTCGAGCTCGAACTTGGCCAGCGTGCCCGGCTTGAAATTCTCGATCACGACATCCGCCCCGGCGGCCAGCTCCTTGAGCCGGGCGAGGTCCTCGGCACCGCGGAAATCGGCGACGATGCCGCGCTTGCCGCGGTTGCAGGCGTGATAATAGGCGGCAGTCCGTTCGCCCTCATGCTCGACCCAGGGCGGGCCCCACTGGCGCGTCGAATCGCCCTCGGGGCTTTCCACCTTGATCACGTCGGCGCCCAGATCGGCGAGGATCTGCCCGGTCCAGGGTCCGGCGAGCACGCGCGCAAGTTCGAGAACCTTGAGCCCGGCGAGCGGGGAATTCGGGTTGCGGGGTTGATCGAGCCACATGGAGGGGCTGCTGGGGCAGCATCGCGATCCGGTCAAGTCGCCCGGTCGGGTCGCCCGGTCAACGCGGCGCGGTCAGGTCACTCGATCCCGACGCTAGCCGCCAGCTCCGTGATCGCATCGAGGAATTCCTCGCGGAAGTCCTGCACCACCTGACGGCTCGAGCGGACCTGCTCGACCAGCCCGACACCCTGACCGACGAAATAGCTGACCAGTTCGCGCGCCTCGCCATTGCCCGCCGCCGCCGCGCGCTCGATCCGCGCGAAGGCGGGTTCGGAGACCATTCCCATCAGCGGCATCGGCAGCGTTCCCGGTCCCCCCGCATCGTCCCAGGCCGCGTGCCACGGGGTGCGCAGCTGGCGCGCGGGCTTGCCGGTGCGGCTGCGCGAGCGGATCGTGTCGCGGCTGCGCGCCGCCACCATCTTGGCGCGGAACGCCTCGCTGGTTTCCGCCTCGGGTGTCGCCAGCCAGATCGACCCGGTCCAGGCGCCCTGCGCGCCCGCCGCCATCATCCCCGCCATCTGCCCACCGGTCATGATCCCGCCCGCGGCCAGCACCGGGATGTCGTGCCCCGCTCCACCCAGCGCCCGGACGACTTCTGGGATCAGCACAAGAGTGGTAACCTCGCCGCAATGGCCGCCTGCCTCGGTCCCTTGCGCGACGATGATGTCGACCCCGGCTTCGGCTTGCCGAATGGCGTGTTCCTTGGCGCCGACCAGCGCCGCCACCGGTACGCCCAATTCCTTGCCGCGGGTGATCATCGCCGCTGGTGCGATCCCCAGCGCATTGGCGATCAGCTTGATCGGATGGCGGAAGGCCACCTCCATCAGCGCCAGCCCGTTTTCGGGGGTGATCCCCATCCGCTCCTTGAGGATCGGCATCTCGGGCTCGGGCGCGATTCCGTAGCGGGCGAGCAGATCATTGGTAAAACCCTGATAGGCGGGGTCGATCGCCGCGGCGCGCATCAGATTGTCGGACAGAGCGGTGACGCTGGGGTCGATCACCTCGGGGACCAGCACATCGACGCCATAAGGCGCGCCATCGACATGGGCGTCGATCCAGGCGAGCTCTTCCTCCAGCTGTTCGGGGGTGAAGCGGGTGGCGCCCAGCACCCCGAAGCCGCCCGCTCTGCTCACCGCCGCGACCACGTCGCGGCAATGCGAAAAGGCGAACAGCGGAAACTCCGCGCCGGTCAGTTCGCACACCCTGTTCATCGCCATATCCCTCGCCCTCTCTCCAGAGCCGGCACAGTGATGGCGAGGAGGGTGGGGCGCAAGCCCCGTGTCAGCAGCGGGTGATCAACTCTCGTAGCGCGCGGTGGTCTTGGCGGCGACCTCCTCGGCGCTGACGCCGGGCGCCAGCTCGACCAGCCTGAACGGGCTGGAATGGTCGGGGCGGCGGAACACCGCCAGATTGGTGACCAGCATATCGACCACATTAGTGCCGGTCAGCGGCAGGGTGCATTCGGGAATGAACTTGGGGCTGCCGTCCTTGGCGGTGTGGTCCATCACCACGATGATCTTCTTGACGCCCGCGACCAGATCCATCGCCCCGCCCATGCCCTTGATCATCTTGCCCGGGATCATCCAGTTTGCGATGTCGCCGTTCCCGGCCACTTCCATCGCGCCCAGCACGGTCAGGTCGATATGCCCGCCGCGGATCATGCCAAAGCTGGTGGCGCTGTCGAAATAGGCCGAATGCGGCAGTTCGCTGATCGTCTGCTTGCCGGCATTGATGAGATCTGCGTCCTCCTCGCCCTCATAGGGAAAGGGGCCGATGCCGAGCATCCCGTTTTCGCTCTGCAGCGTGACATGCATGCCCTCGGGGATGTGGTTCGCCACCAGGGTCGGGATGCCGATCCCCAGATTGACGTAATAGCCGTCCTCGAGCTCCTGCGCCGCGCGTGCGGCCATCTGGTTGCGGTCCCAGCCCGCAGTCTGGTCTGCCATCATTCGTCTCCAATAATCTGCGCAGGGATCGGGTCGGCGAGGAACCAGCCCTTGCCCAGCATCGCGTCGAGCCGCAGCGCCGTATCGGGCTGCCTGAGGTAGTGGAACAATTCGTCGAAATCGGCGCGTTGGTCGCCCAAGATGGCGACGACGCAATGGGTCTGCGCGATCTCGGTGCGCCTGGTGTGTTTGCGCTCGTCGAGCGAGCGCAGCAGCAGCAGTCGGTCCCGGCCCTGGGGATCGAGTCCGGTCTGCGCCAGAACGCTTCGCAGCGCATCCTCGAAGCCTGCACCCAGATGCGAAGTCCAGAACACCGTCACATCGCGCTCGCGCAGCTCGGCCAGCGCCGCGGCGAGGCGCGGATTGCCTGCGGCCGGGACCAGCGGATCGAAGCTTTCCTTGCCGGGGTCGAGATCGAGGATCGCCGCGGGGGGCTTGCCGCCGCACTCCATCCGCTCGGGCGTGAGCAGGTCCGGTTCGGCGAGCAGGGCGCTCTGGCGCGGCGTGAGGACGGGATTGCGCTGCGCCTGATCGAGCGTGTGGGCGAGGAAGCCCGCGACGATCCGGTCGCTGTCGGGAGTGGGCGCGGGGAGCGGGCCGTGGATGACGGTCAGTCCCGTCGAGGTCTCGGTTCGCACGGGGGCGGTTCCTGCTGCGGCAGCCTTGGGGGCAAGCCGCACATCCGCTTCTGCCGACGCTCCAGCCGCAGCGGAGGAAAGCGCACCCGGCCCAGCCTCGGCGGCGTCCAGCACGGCCACCGTTTCGATCCGTGCCGTCTTGGCCGCAGCCTGTGCTCGGGTGCCGCCATTCGTTTTGCTCGAAGTTGCCATCAGCGTTCCCGCCGCAAGCGGAATCGCCATCGCGACGCAGCCGGTCAGCGAAACGGCCGAGCCCAGCGCGCCCAGCGCAAGCAGGCCCCGCCGCAAGGTCACGCAGGCTTGCGCTCGCGCGTGGTCACGAACTCGATCTTCTTGTCGTAGGGCGCGCCCACGATCATGCGGTTCACGAAGACCCCGGGCAGATGGATGCAATCGGGATCGAGGCTGCCGGCGGGGACGATCTCCTCGACCTCCGCCACGCAGACCTTGCCGCAGGTCGCTGCGGGGGCGTTGAAATTGCGCGCGGTCTTGCGGAACACGACATTGCCGGTCTCGTCGGCCTTCCACGCCTTGACGATGGCGAGATCGGCGAAGATGCCGTGCTCGAGGATGTAGTCCTCGGCGCCGTTGCGACCGTCGAAGCTCTTGACCTCCTTGCCTTCGGCGACCTGGGTGCCGACTCCGGTCTTCGTGTAGAATCCCGGGATGCCCGCGCCGCCCGCGCGCATCCGCTCGGCGAGCGTGCCTTGGGGGCAGAATTCGACCTCCAGCTCGCCGGCGAGGAACTGGCGCTCGAACTCCTTGTTTTCGCCGACATAGGAGGCGATCATCTTCTTCACCTGACGGGTCCGCAGCAGCTTGCCGATGCCCTCGTTGTCGATCCCGGCATTGTTGCTGGCGAAGGTGAGGTTCTTCACCCCGCTGTCGCGGATGGCATCGAGCAGGCGCTCGGGCACGCCGCACAGGCCGAAGCCTCCGCTGGCGATCAGCATGTCGTCCTTGAGCAACCCGTCGAGGGCGGCGGCGGCATCGGGATAGAGCTTGTTCATGGCACCGTCGCTTAGCGAGGCGCGCGCGCCCTGTCACGGGGGGCGATCCCAGCGGCGGTTCGCGGGGCGATCACGGCGCCCCATGCAAGTATCTGTTGCATTTCATACAACTCGCAATGTTCTTTTCGCACTTGCACAAAAATTGCTGCGACCGCATATGTCTCCCTGCCTTTTAGGCATCCTCTCCCAAGACTTCCAAGCCCGGCCGGTTTATCCAGCCGGGCTTTTTTCTGTCCGCGGTCCGGGTTTCGCACCCAACGCGCACGCTTTTCGGACACCATCGGGCTCCCGCTCGGTTGCATCTGTGAAGGGCGCACCCAATCTGCGCTTCCTCGACAGACGCAAAGGAGCGAGACCGGGCATGGCAGATGCGGAAGCACAGATCGACGAGAAGACCGTCAGGCTTCAGGTGGCGGCGGCCCGGCAGGAGGAAAGCGGCCAGGGCATCGCCCGCCTCCCGCGCACCGCCTTCCAGGCGCTCGGCATCACCGAGGGCGATGTCGTCCAGATTTCGGGAAAGCGCGACACCGTCGCGCTCGCCATGCCCGCCTATGACGAGGATCAGTCGCTCGACGTGGTCCGGCTCGACGGGCTGCAGCGCGGCAATGCCGAGTGCGGCTCGGGCGAGCATGTCCAGATCGCCGCGGCCGAATCGCGCCCCGCGACCCGGGTGGTCTTCGCGCCCGCCAGCCGCGAGATGCGGCTCCAGGGCCCGACCCAGGCGCTCAAGCGCAATTTCTTCCGCAAGCCGCTGGTAGCGGGCGATCTGGTCGCCACCACCGGCCAGCAGCCGGTCCAGAACATGCCCCCCGAAGTGCGGCGGATGTTCAATGCGCCCGCCTATGCGCTCACCCAGATACGCCTCACCGTGGTCTCGACCGCGCCCAAGGGCATCGTCCATATCGACGAGAATACCGAGGTCGAGCTGCGCGCCGAGTTCGAGGAACCCGCAGGCGGACGCGCTACGGTCAATTACGACGACGTCGGCGGTATGCAGGATACGATCCAGCAATTGCGCGAGATGGTCGAACTGCCGCTGCGCTATCCCGAATTGTTCACCCGACTCGGGGTCGATCCGCCCAAGGGGGTGCTGCTCCACGGCCCGCCCGGCACCGGAAAGACCAGGCTAGCGCAGGCCGTCGCCAATGAGAGCGATGCCTATTTCTCGATCATCAACGGGCCCGAGATCATGGGCTCGGGCTATGGCGAGAGCGAGAAGCGGCTGCGCGAGGTCTTCGAGGAGGCCAGCCGCAACGCCCCGGCGATCATCTTCATCGACGAGATCGATTCGATCGCTCCCAAGCGCGACCGGGTGCCGGGTGAGGCTGAAAAGCGCCTCGTTGCCCAATTGCTGACGCTGATGGACGGGCTGGAGGCGCGCGCCAATCTGGTCGTGATCGCCGCCACCAACCGCCCCGATGCGATCGACGAGGCGCTGCGCCGCCCCGGCCGTTTCGACCGCGAGATCGTGATCGGGGTCCCCGACGAGAACGGCCGCCGCGAGATCATCGGCATTCACACCCGCGGCATGCCGCTGGGCGACAAGGTCGATCTTCGCGAACTGGCGCGCACCACGCACGGCTTCGTCGGCGCCGATATCGCGGCGCTGGCGCGCGAGGCGGCGATCGACGCGGTGCGCCGGATCATGCCCCGGCTCGATCTCGACGAGCGGACCATCCCGCCCGAAGTGCTCGACGATCTCTACGTCAGCCGCGAGGATTTCATTTCCGCGCTCAAACGCATTCAGCCTTCCGCGATGCGCGAGGTGATGGTGCAGGTCCCCAATGTCGCGTGGAGCGATATTGGCGGGGTTTCCGGGGCGGTCGACAAGCTCAAGGAGGGCATCGAGCTGCCGATGAAGAACCCCGAGGCGTTTCACCGTCTCGGCATCCGCCCGGCCAAGGGGTTCCTGCTCTACGGTCCTCCCGGCACCGGCAAGACGCTGCTCGCCAAGGCCGTGGCCAAGGAGGCGGAGGCCAATTTCATCTCGATGAAATCGAGCGATCTATTGTCCAAATGGTACGGCGAAAGCGAACAGCAGATCGCACGGATGTTCCGCCGCGCCCGCGCGGTGGCGCCCTGCGTGGTCTTCATCGACGAGATCGACAGTCTCGTGCCCGCGCGCGGCAGCGGCGGCAACGAGCCACAGGTCACCGGCCGCGTCGTCAACACGATCCTGTCGGAGATGGATGGGCTGGAGGAATTGCAATCGGTGGTGGTGATCGGGGCGACCAACCGGCCGATGCTGGTCGATCCGGCGCTGCTGCGACCGGGCCGCTTCGACGAGCTGGTTTATGTCGGCCCTCCCGACCAGATGGGCCGCGAGCATATCCTCAAGATCCACACGCGCGACATGCCGATGGCAGCCGATGTCGATCTCGCGAAAATCGCGAACAAGACCAATCGCTTCACCGGGGCGGATCTGGAGGACATCGTGCGCCGCGCCGGGCTCAACGCGCTGCGCCGTGTCGGCAGCGGCGTCAGCGAAGTCTCGGCGGTCGATTTCGAGGAAGCCTTCGACGATTCGCGCGCCACCGTCACGCAGAAGATGGAGCAGGAATACGAAAAGATGCGCGGCGAGCTCAAGAAGCGCGCCGCCGAGGTCGCACCGATCGGCTTCATTCACGAAGGGATGGTGTCCTCGACCCGCGATGCCAAGCACGAGTAACGGCGTTCGGAGCGGGGCGGTGGCTGCGCCCTGCGGATCGCGCCGCTAGTTCTGGGTGCGTTCGTTCGCGGCCTGAACCTCGAGCCGGTGGCGGATCAGCGCATCGGGCATGCGCTCCTGCAGCCAGCAGATCATGTGCTCGCGCGTGGCGCAGCGCAGGTTCCACAGATCGCCGATGCTCGCGGCGCTCACCGACAGCCGCAGTTCCATGCTTTCGGGGTGCGCTTCGGTCATCAGCAGTGCCAGATTGCGACCGTCGAACAGATCATGCGCTTTGACGAAGCGTTCGAACTCGGCGCGGATCGGCTGGATGCGGGTGGCGGGATCGAGGTGGAGATAGACCGGGCCGGTCAGCCGCTCGCTCAGTCGCGACCAGTTCTCGAAGCTTTCGTCGAGGAAGCGCGAGGTCGGCACCACCAGCACGCGTTCGTCCCAGATTCGCACCGTGATGAAGCTCATGCGGATCTCCTCGACGCGCCCGACCTCGCCATCGACCTTGACCATATCGCCCAGCCGTAGCGGCTGGGTGAGCGCCATCTGCAATCCGGCGATCAGCGATTTGAGCGCCGGCTGCGCGGCCGCGCCCACCGCCAGCGCGGCGAGGCCCGCCGAAGCCATCAGCGTCACCCCGATATCGCGCACGCCGGGAATGTTGAGCATGATCAGCGCAATGGTGATCAGGATGATCGCGAAGCCGACCGTGCTGCTGAGGATCGAGACGCGCGTTCGCCTTGCGCGCATCGCCACCGGATCCGCGGCATCCTCGGCCTCGCGCTCGAGCCCGGCGGCCACGCCCTTGACCAGCGCATAGAGCACCCAGCCCATCAACGCGGGGGCGATGTAGCTCATCACCGTGTCCCACCCCCCGCCGGCGAGCGCCTCGCTGTGAACGGCGATGGAGATCGCCCAGCCCACCATCGCCCAGCGCATCGGTCGGCGCACCGTGTCGAGGATGAAATCGTCCAGCCAGGTGGTCGAGATGCGCGCGATGCGGCGCAGCATCCTGAACAGGACCGCATGCAGGATCAGCGCGATCACGATCGGCACGCCGAGCGCGATCCCGGTGGTGATCACCGCTTCCCAGGAAAGGTCCCAATTGCGCGGATCGTAGCGTTCGAACATGGGCGCGCGCCTAACCGCCCGACCGGGCGAAGACAAGCAGCCGCAGTGCGCTAGCCGGCGACCGGGAGCAGGATCACCACCTCGAGCCCGTCGGAATGGAACTCGCGTTCGAGCGAGCCGCCGAATTGCCGCGCGGCGCTGATCATCAGCATGCTGCCGAAACCGCGCCTTTCGGGCTGCTGCTCGACGGTGCCGCCACGCTCGCGCCAGACCATCCGCACCTCGTCGCCCTCACGGTTCCAGCGCACCTCGATCGTGCCGCCCTGCGACCAGGCGCCGTATTTGACGGCGTTGGTGGTCAGTTCGTGGAGCACCAGCCCAAGAGGGGTCACCTGCGTGGCGGGAAGCAGGATTTCCTCGCCCTCGATCGCCGCCTGCAGCCGTTCGGACCGATAGGGCGCAAGGCTGGTCTCCACCAGCGCGCGCAGCGAGGCCACCGGGCGGTCGAGCTCGCCCTGCGAGACCTCGTGCGCGGTCAGCAGCGCGCGGATACGTTCGGCGATGGCGTCGGTCACCGGCTTGGCCTCGGGCTTGTCGCGCGCGCTCAGCTGGACGATCGCCAGCACCACCGCGAACAGGTTCTTGACCCGGTGGTTGAGCTCGCGCGCCAGCAGATCGGCGCGGTCGCGCGCCTCGCCCAGCGCCGTTGCCTGCGCCGCTTCGGCTTCGGCGCGGGCGGTGCGCGCCACCAGCCGCGCGGTGGAAACCATCGCCAGGATCAGCAGCAGAACCAACCCGCCCAGCAGCGGCAGCACCCGCGCCTCGGCGCGCGCGGTCTCGGCGGTCGCGCGTCTCAAAAGGTCCAGTTCGATCCGCTCCATCTCGTTGATCGACCGGCGCAACCGCGCCATCGTCTCGTGGCCCTCGTCCGAGAGCACCTCGCGGCGCGCATCGATCAAGCGGCCGTTGTCGAGCATGCGCACCGAGGTATCGAGTTCGGCGAATTTGGCAGCCGCCAGCGTCTCGATCCGGTCGAACAGTTCCTTCTGTCGCGCTGTCGCGTCGTCGGCGAGCGAGGTTTCCAGGCGGCTGAGCGCGGGATCGATCTGTTCGCGACCGGACAGATAGGATTCCAGATAACGACGATCGAGCGTGATCAGATAGCCGCGCTGGCCCGTCTCGGCGTTGAGCACCGCCTGGCTGACGCTGCGCAGATCGGTCAGCACCTCGTTGGTCATCCGGACCTGCTCGCGCTCTTCGCGCTCGCTTTCGACGGTCTGATAGACCGAGAAGATCAGCCCGAACATCGCCGCAGCGGTGATCCCGAGCAGCGCGACATTGGCCCAGCGAAAGGTACGATCCTCTCGGGCGAAGGCGACATAGCGCTTCAATGTGCAGCGTCCCAGCTCATGCCGCTGCCGATATCGATCCCCAGCGGGACGGAGAGTTCGACCGCAGGCAGCGCGGCTTGGGCCATCACCCGTTCGATCACCGGGGAAGCGGCTGCGACGTCGCCCTCGGGCACTTCGAACACAAGTTCGTCGTGAACCTGCAGCAGCATGCGGACCTTGCCCAGTCCGGCCTGATCGAGCGCGGGCTCCATGCGGACCATCGCGCGCTTGATGATGTCGGCGCTGGTGCCCTGAATCGGCGCGTTGATCGCCGCGCGCTCGCTGCCCTGCCGTTCGGCCTGATTCTTGGAATTGATCCGCGGGAACCAGGTCTTGCGCCCGAACAGCGTCTGCGAATAGCCGCGCTCGCGCACCTTCTCGAGCGTCGAGTGGATGTAGTTCTGGATGCCGGGAAAACGCTGGAAATAGGTGTCGATGATCGCCTGCGCCTCGTCCGCCTCGATCCCCAGCCGACCGCCCAGGCCCCAGCGCGAGATGCCGTAGAGGATGGCGAAGTTGATCGTCTTGGCCTGCGCGCGGGTATCGCGATCGACACTGCCGAACATTTCGAGCGCGGTGCGGTTGTGGATGTCTTCACCCTTCTCGAACGCCTCCTTGAGCTGCGGGACGTCGGCCATGTGCGCGGCCAGCCGGAGCTCGATCTGCGAATAGTCCGCGGCCAGCAGGACGTTGCCCTCTTCAGGCACGAAGGCCTTGCGGATCTGCCGCCCGATCTCGGTTCGGATGGGGATGTTCTGCAGGTTCGGATCGGTGGAAGAGAGCCGCCCGGTCTGCGCCCCGACGAGGCTGTAGGAGGTATGCACACGCCCCGTATCCGGATTGATCGCCGCCTGCAGCGCCTCGGTATAGGTGGAGCGCAGCTTGGACAGCTGGCGCCATTCGAGCACCATGGTGGCGACTTGCGCCCCTTCTCCGGCCAGTCTTTCAAGCACCGTCTGGTCGGTAGAATATTGCCCGCTCTTGCCCTTGCGCCCGCCCTTGTAGCCCATCCGCTCGAACAGCACTTCGCCGAGCTGTTTGGGGCTGCCGATGGCGAATTCCTCGCCGCAGCATTCCCAGATCTCGCGCTCGATCCTGGTGGTTTCCGCAGCGAATTGCTCCGACAGGCGCGCGAGCTCGCTGCGATCGACCTTGATCCCTTCGCGCTCCATCCGGGCGACGACGGGGATCAGCGGCCGATCGACCCGCTCGTAGATGCGCGTGGCGCTTTCGCCCGGCAGACGCGGCTTGAGGACGTGGTGCAGCCGCCAGGTGATGTCAGCATCCTCGCCCGCATATTGCGTCGCCTTGTCGAGCGGGACCTCGGTGAAGGGAATCGCCCTCTTGCCGGTGCCGCATAACTCCTTGAAAGTGAGGCACTTGTGGCCGAGATGGCGCTCGGCCAGTTCGTCCATGCCGTGGCCCCCGCCAATTCCTCCGGCGCCGATCCCGTCGAGCGAACGGCCGGCGTCCATCGCGAAGCTGACGATCATCGTGTCGTCGACCGGCGCCATTGCGATACCGCCCACCGCCTTTCCGCAGCGCGCCATGATGTTGATGTCGTATTTGGCGTTCTGGCAGATCTTGAGCACCGCATCGCTTTCCAGCAGCGGCTTCAGAGCCCGGAGCGCGGCCTCGCGATCGACCTGTTCGGGCCGCTCTGCGAACATGTCGCTGCCGCCGTGGTTGAAGGGAACGTAGCAGGCGTCGTTGGGGCCCAGCGCCAGCGATATGCCGGCAACCTCGGCGCGCATCGCATCGAGCCCGCTGGTCTCGGTGTCGAACGCCACCTTGCGCGCGGCGAAGGCGCGGGCGATCCAGTGTTCGAGCCGCTCCATGCTCTGCACGCATTCATAGGTCGAACGGTCGACCTCGGGCATATCGGGCAGATCCTGCCGGCTGCCGCCGGTTTCGGCCAAGGCGCCTTTGTTGACCGGTTTGGCCGGGTCGAGATCGGTGGTGCGCGCCGGACTGCCGGCGCCCGCGTCGAGCCGTTTGAGCAGGCTGGAAAAGCCGTGCTTATCGAGAAATTCGGCCAGCGGCTCTTTGGGCACGGCGTCGAGTTTGAAATCCTCCAGCGGCTCGGGGAGCGGACAATCCTCCCGCAGCGTCACCAGCACCCGGCTAAGCTCGGCCATGTCGCGGCCTTCGAGCAGCCGCTCCTTGAGCTTGGAGGTCTTCATGTCCGGCGCATGGTCCAGCGCAGCGGTGAGCGAGCCATGCTCGGCGATCAGCTTGGACGCGGTCTTGGGGCCGATGCCGAAGATGCCGGGGATATTGTCGACCGAGTCGCCCATGAGGGCGAGCACGTCGCCGACCAGTTCGGGCGGCACACCGAATTTCTCGATCACTTCCTCGCGCCCGATGCGCGCATTCTTCATCGTGTCGAGCATGTCGATGCAGCCGCCTTCGGTGACGCCGTCCTCCAACTCGTCATCGGCGCATTTGCCGACCAGCTGCATCAGATCCTTGTCGGAAGAGACGATGGTGACGTCCCACCCCCTGCGCGTGGCGGCGCGGGCATAGGAGGCGATGACGTCGTCGGCCTCGACGCCCTCTTCCTCGATGCATGGCAGCGAGAAGGCGCGGGTCGCATCGCGGATCAGCGGGAACTGCGGTACCAGATCCTCGGGCGGGGCGGGGCGGTTGGCCTTGTACTGGTCGTAGATCTCGTTGCGGAACGAGGTGCTCGACTTGTCGAGGATGACCGCAAGGTGCGTGGGCCCGTCGGCCGTATGCAGGTCCTGCGCCAGCTTCCACAGCATGGTGGTGTAACCATAGACCGCGCCCACCGGGGTGCCCTCGGGGTTGGTGAGCGGCGGCAGGCGATGGTAGGCCCGGAAGATGTAGGCCGACCCGTCGACCAGATAGAGATGCTGCTTTGCTGACATGCGGCGGGGTCTAGCAGCGGCTCGCGGGATTGGGGAGCGCTTTGCGAAGGGCGAATAAGGCAGCAATGCGGCAAAATGAGGCCAAATGAGTCGAATTCGCTTGCTTCGTCACATTGTCGCCATTATTTGGACACCACGAGGCCACAATGAGGCCTCGCGCGGTGCCCTGATTAAGGACCGCCCCGAACTCTCTGATCAAGGATTTCATCTATGCGTAAGATCGCTCTCGTCGCCGCCGCTTCGGCCGCCGCTCTGACCCTCGCCGCTTGCTCGGAAGGCACCGAAGACGCTGCCGAAGTCACCACCGAAAGCGCCATCGCCGACACCGAGACCAACATGGACGCCATGGGCGCCGAAGTCGACACCATGGGTGCCGAAATGGAAGCCGGTGCTGAAGAAGTCGTGACCGAAGCCGACGCCGCTGCTGCCGGCGCCGAAGCCGAGCTGCAGGACGAAACCGTCACCGAAGCTCAGGTCGACTAATTCGATCCCCTTCGTGGATTGAAAAGAAGGGCGGCGCCGCGAGGTGCCGCCCTTTTTCGTGTCCGACGGGAAGATCGAGGCGAGAGAGGGATGCCCGGTCTATTGACCGCCGTATTGCGCGTTGGCCCAGACCCGCGCGCGGTCATTGTAGCCATCGTGGATCGCCCGCGCGATCGCGGCGATCTTGGCCTCGCGCGCCGGGCGCGAGCCCTGGCCGGTGACGTAGATCGCCAATGCGACGGTGCGTCCGTCGGGCATTTCGAGAAAGCCGATATCGCTCGACGTGTTGTTGAGCGAGCCGGTCTTGTGGCTGACCCGCACACTGGCGGGCATCATCGCCGGAATGCGGCGCGTGCCGGTGCGGGTGCGGCTCATCGCGCCCAGCAGAACGCGGCGGCTTGCGGCGGTGAGGAACTTGCCCTGATAGATCCCCTTCAGCAGTTCGACCATCTCGCCCGGAGTCGCGCTGTCGCGCCGGTCGATATGATACGCGGGATCGAATTCGCCATCGTCGCGCACCAGCGTGGCGATGTCGCGATCGATGCTGAATTCGCTCATGCCGTTGCGGCGCATCCAGGAATTGACCGCAGCCGGACCGCCGACGACCCGCAGCAGCGCATCGGTGGCGGGGTTGCTCGAGCGGGTGATCATGATCTCGATCAGATCGATCGCCTTCATGTGCTTGCCTTCGGCCACCGGCGCGACGGTCGAGGAGAAGCGCGCCGATTTGCGCGGCCACAGCAGCGGGAACTCGCTGTTCAGGCTCCAGCGCCCCTTCTCGACGCCTTCGAGGAAGGTGGCGGCAATGGCGATCTTGCTGGTGCTGGCGAGCGGGAAGCGCTGGTCGCCCAGCACCGCGATCTGCTGCCCGGTCGTGAGGTCGATCGCTGCGACGCCGATTCGGCCGTTTCCGCCATCGGCGAGCTCGGCGATCCGCCGCTCGAAACCGGTTTCGTAGACCGCCTGATAGGTCGGGAGCGGGCGCACTTGCGTCCCCAGGGTGGCATCGAATGTCGCTTCGAGCGGCGTCGATTGCGCAAGAGCGGGCGACGACAGCCCAAGCAGCGCGGTTGCGATAGTCGTAGCTAGTGTCTTGATCCCCATGCGCCCTGCCTATCATGCCTATCGTTGGCAGAGACTTAACGGCGCCATCGTTTGCATAACAAGTTGATTTGCGACGACAAGTGGCGTCTGAGCGACCGGGGTCGCGATCCGCGACCCCGGCCAAGGACTATCAGGGGTTCCGGACCGCGAAACCATTGACGAGCGACGATCACGCGGCGGAGATCGCCTGCTCGATTCGGTCGGTGGTCTCGCCGGTCAGCGTCTTGTCGATCTCGCCGACCAGCCGCTGCTTGAGCTCGCTGTGATAATGCCGCCGCATCTCGCCCAGCGATTTGGGATCGGCGATTATCAGCACATCCTCGATCTCGCCCGCGATCGCCTTGGCGTTGATCCATTCGGTCGCGGCCGCCGCGTGGGCCAGTTCGTCGAGCTGGGTACTCGTCCCTCTTTCGCGTCCGCCATTGTCCTGATGCCTGACGCCGGCGCTGAAATTGGTGGCGGACAGATCGGGCTTGGTGGCGCCTTCCAACTTGGGTTCGAACGGGTTGCCGCCATTGCGCATCACGGTGAAGCTCTTTCCATCGACGAGGGCGACATGGGCCTTGTGCGGCAGTTTCATCGGCATCTCCTTACGTTGTTGGCGTGTTGATTGCTGTCGCAACATCAATGCGCCGGGCTGCGCTTTGCTCCGGGGCTTGAGCGAAACTTGCGACGGTGCGACAGTGCGGGCGATGGGAGAGACATCGGACAGTGCAGAATTGCGCGCCGGCCTGGCACGGGCGCTGGCGCGGACCGGCTTGCCGCCGCCGGAGGGGCTGACCCGACTTACCGGCGGGGCGACGATGGAAAGCTGGCGCTTCCAGGCGGGCGACGGGGCTTACGTGCTGCGCCGCGCGCCCAGTCTCGCCTTCATGGCCGACCGGCCCTTCGGCCACGACACCGAGGCGGCGATCATCCGCGCGGCGCATGGCGCCGGGGTGACGGCGCCCGAGGTGATGGTCGAGCTCGCGCCGGAAGACGCGATCGGCAGCGGCTTCGTGATGCGCGCGCTGCCCGGCACTCCCGATCCGGGTGCGATCCTCGCGATGGAGCGCCCCGGAGAGCTGCTCTCGCAATGCGCGCGCGATCTGGCACGGATCCACGCGCTCGACGCCGAGGCGCTGCCCGCGGATATTCCCGAGATGGACTATGCCGAGGCACTCGAAGGCCTGCGGGTCCAGTTCGCGGAAGCCGGCGGCGACCGGCCCATCATCGCGCTGGGATTGAAATGGCTCGGCGATCACCTGCCCGCGCGGGCCGAACCGGTGCTGGTGCATGGCGACTACCGGTTGGGCAATATCCTCGCGCAGGACGGCGCGCTCACCGGCGTGCTCGACTGGGAGCTGGCGCATCGGGGCGATCGCCACGAGGATCTGGCCTTCGCCTGCATGACAGTGTGGCGGTTCGCCCGGATCGATCGCCCGGCGCTGGGGCTGGGGTCGCTGGACGAATGGTTCGCGGCCTACGAGGCTGAAAGCGGGGTGACGGTCGACCGCGACCGGTTCCGCTACTGGCTGGTCTACCGCACCGTGTGGTGGGCGCTGGGTTGTCTGCGGATGGCCAAGGTCTGGCGCGAAGGGCACGACCGGATGCTCGAACGCGTGGTGATCTCGCGCCGCACCAGCGAGCAGGAACTCGACCTGCTGCTGCTGCTGGAGGAAGAGGCGCCGCAGGCAGAACGCGACCGGCCGCTGCCGCCCGAAACATCCGTTGCGCAATGCGAGGGCGAAGCCTCCACCGGCGAAATCGCCACCGCCATCGCCGAATTCCTCGCTACGGTGAAGGACCGCATGGAAGGCCACGACCGCTTCCAGCTTGCGGTGGCGCGCAACGCGCTGGGCATGATTGCGCGCGAGGAAGCTGCAGGCGTCGCGGTCGCCGACCGTGAACTCGCGCAGGCGCTGCTGGCGGGGACACGCGATCTGGCCGAACCCGGGCTGCTGGCGAGGCTGCGCCGCGCTGCGCTTGGCAAGCTGGCGGCCGATATCCCCAAATACCCCGCTCTCGCAGCCGCGACGGCGCAATGGACCGGAGAGAGCTGATGGACTTCGCGATACCCCAGGAACTGGAAGACTATTACGCCGAACTCGAGCGCTTCATCGCAGCCGAGATCGAACCGCTGGTAGCGCAGGGCGACAACATTCGCTTCTTCGACCACCGCCGCGAGGATGCGCGCACCGACTGGGACCGGCAGGGCCTGCCCAACCGCGAATGGGAGCAATTGCTGGTCGAGGCCGCGACCCGCGCCGACGAGGCAGGTCACTGGCGCTTTTCGGCGCCGAAGAAATACGGCGGCAAGGACGGCTCCAACCTGTGGATGGCGGTGATCCGCGACCGCTTCGCGCAGCGCGGGCTGGGCTTGCACAACGATCTCCAGAACGAGCATTCGATCGTCGGCAATTTCCCCTTCGTCGCCATGTTCGAGACCTTCGGCACCGAGGCGCAGAAGGAGGAGTTCATCCTTGGCGGTTTCGCGCGCGAACGGCGGGTCGCCTTCGGGCTGACCGAGCCCGAGCACGGTTCGGACGCCACCCATATGGACACCGTCGCAGTGCGCGAGGAGCGGGATGGAAAGCCCGGCTGGCGGATCGACGGCGCCAAGATGTGGATCACCGGCATGCACCACGCCACCCATGTTGCGGTGTTCGCGCGGACCTCGGGAGGCGCGGGCGACGCCAGGGGGATCAGCTGCTTCCTCGTCCCCAACCCGGCCGAAGGGCTTGAGATCGACGAATACGTCTGGACCTTCAACATGCCCACCGACCACGCGCGGTTCTTCCTTAAGGGGGTCTGGGTGCCCGACCAGACTTTGCTGGGCGAAGAAGGCCGCGGGCTGGCGCTGGCGCAAAGCTTCGTCCACCAGAACCGCATCCGCCAGGCCGCTTCCAGCCTCGGCGCGGCGCAGTTCTGCGTGGAGGAGAGCGTGCGCTACGCCCGCGAGCGCAAGCCATTCGGGCAGGAGCTGGCGCGCAATCAGGCGATCCAGTTCCCGCTGGTCGAGCTCGCCACCCAGTGCGAGATGCTGCGGCTGCTGATCTACAAGACCGCCTGGGAGATGGACCGCCTGCCGCACGAGGAGATCGAGAGCGCGCTCTCGGACAAGGTCTCGATGTGCAATTACTGGGCCAACCGGCTGGTGTGCGAAGCGGCCGACCGCGCGATGCAGGTCCATGGCGGGATCGGCTACAGCCGCGAGAAACCCTTCGAACACATCTATCGCCACCACCGCCGCTACCGCATCACCGAGGGCGCGGAGGAGATCCAGATGCGCAAGGTCGGGGCCTATCTGTTCGGCTATCTCGGTCCGCGCAAGGGGATGTTCGGCTAAGGGATCTCCGGAACACGGCAGGGCTCCAGGGGTTTTTACAGGAACAGCCGACCTGCCTGACGATGTCGGGCCGGTCTCCGCGCCTACTCCACCCGAGGATTCCCATGCCCGCTCTATTCCGTCCCGCCCTCGCCGCCGGCCTGCTCGCCAGCGCCCCGCTGCTGTCCCTCGCCATGCCCGCGACCGCGCAGACCTTCGAAGCCGATGTACCCGGCGCCGTGTTTTCCGATGAACGCAGCAGGCAGATCATGGCGGTGCAGGTCCTGCTCGACCGCGCCGGCCATTCGCCCGGCGTCATCGACGGCTACAGCGGCGGCAACACCAGCCGGGCTCTCGCCGCCTTCGAGCAGGCGAACGGGATGAAGGTCGATGGCGAGGTGGATGAGGAGCTGCTCGCGGCGCTGCGCAGCCGGTTCGGCTCCGAGCCGCTGGTGAAGACCTATAGTGTCACCAGCGAAGACGTGTCCGGCCCCTTCCGCCCGGTGCCATCCAGCATGGAGCAAATGGCGACGCGCGACTGGATCGGATATTCCAGCCCGGCAGAAAAGCTCGCCGAGAAGTTCCATATGACCGAAGGGCTGCTCGAGGCGCTCAACCCGGGCAAGAGCTTTTCCGCCGGCACCGAAATCCTCGTCGCACAGACTGGAAGCACGGCCCTGGAAGGCAAGGTGGCGCGGATCGAAATCGACAAATCGGCCAGCGAGGTGCGCGCCTACGACGGCAGCGGCGCATTGCTCGCTTCCTTCCCCGCAACCGTCGGCAGCTCGGAGTTTCCCTCTCCCTCCGGTTCGATGGAAGTGAATGCGGTCGCCCCCGAGGCGAACTACACCTTCGATCCATCCGATCAGCAATGGGGCGGGGACGAGACGCTGATCATCCCGCCCGGCCCAAACAACCCGATCGGCGGGGTGTGGATCGACCTGGGCAAGGACGGTTACGGCATCCACGGCACCAGCGATCCTTCCTCCATCGCCAAGAATGCCAGTCATGGCTGTGTGCGCCTGACCAATTGGGATGCGCGCAATCTGGCCGCTGCGGTTGAGGCCGGATCGACCAAGGTCGTTTTCAACTAGACCAGCGTCGTCGCCTCGCCGCGATTTGGCTTGACCCGGCGACCCGGATGGCGACGATAGTCGCCAGAAGAATTGGGGTTTTCCGGAGATAGCCATGACATCGACCTTCGCCCGCGCCTTGGGCGCTACGCTGCTGCTCGGCACATCCACTGTCGCGTTCACGTCGGGGGCTTTCGCGCAGGAAGCACAGATCGTGCTGCCGGGCGCGCCCGGCCAGCAGAGCCGGGTGATCGGGGCGGAAGAGGCGCTGCAGCTCTCCGACACCAGCTACGCTCCGGGCGATGTTCGCTTCATGCAGGACATGATGGTCCACCATGCTCAGGCGGTCGAGATGGCCGGGCTGGTCGAGGGGCGGACCAACAATGAGGATATCGTCGCGATCGCCGGGCGGATCGATGCCAGCCAGGCCGACGAGATCGAGTTCATGCGCGACTGGCTGGTGGCGCGCAACCAGCCCGCCAAGGCCGCCGCGGCGATGGCGATGGGCGACCACGCCGAGCACGGCTTGGCGCCCGGCGCCGACCCGCATGCCGGTCATTCGATGATGAAGGGCATGGCGACCCGCGCCCAGATGGAAGCGCTGGCGGCGGCCAAGGGAACCGAGTTCGACCGCCAGTTCCTGCAATTGATGATCGCCCACCACATGGGCGCGATCGACATGGTCGAGCAGCTCCATCGCCAGCCGGGTACCGCCTACGATCCGGTGATGTTCGAATTCTCCAACGACATCGTCAGCGACCAGAAGACCGAGATCGAGCGGATGAACGAGGTCGCCGCCGGGCTCTCGACAGATCCGCGCGCGACGCTGGCCGCGGGCTTTCGCGACGCGGGCGAGGCGATCAGCAATCTGCGGCTGGTCAGCGCCATGCCCAAGCCTGCAGGCTTCTTCGATCCGCAGAACCCCGCGCAGCTCCAGCCGGTCATCGTCGACGAGGACGAGGATGAAAAGGACGAGGATGCCGCGGCCAAGACGCGGAGCGATGGCGACGAGGAGGAAGAACCCCGCTTCGGTCAGCGCGGTTCGCTGCTTTCCTTCGCAAACACCGACATGGCCTTCTCGGGCGATCTGCTGGTGGCGGGCAATTACCACGGCTTCAACGCCTATCGCCTGGGCGAGGACGGCGTGCCGCAGCTGGTCAGCTCGACCGTCTGCCCGGGTGGGCAGGGCGATGTCTCGATCGTCGGTGAGCTGCTGGTGATGAGCGTGCAGGACAGCCGTGCGCGGATCGATTGCGGTCTGCAGGGCGTCGCCGACCGGGTCAGCGAGGAGCGCTTCCGCGGCATCCGCATCTTCGACATTTCCGACCCCGCGCGGCCCGTGCAGGTCGGCCAGGTTCAGACCTGCCGCGGCAGCCACACCCATTCGATCGTCTCGGCCGATGCGGACCGGATCGTGCTCTACAATTCGGGCACTTCCTATGTGCGCGAGGACGAGGAGCTCGCCGGCTGCATCGATGCGCCGGGCGACGATCGCACGGCCTTGTTCAGCATCGACGTGATCGAGATCCCGGTGGCGGACCCCGCCGCCGCGCGGATCGTCGACCGGCCGCGTATCTTCGCCGCCGAGGGCCAGATCGCGGGCCTGTGGCGCGGGGGCGATCACGGCGATGGCACGCAGGACACCAGCCGCACCGATCAATGCCACGACATCACCGTCTTCCCGGCCAAGCAGCTCGCCGCGGGCGCCTGTTCGGGCAATGGCATCATCCTCGATATCTCCGACCCGCTCAAGCCGGTCAGGATCGACGATGTCACCGATACCGGCTTCGCCTATTGGCACTCGGCCACCTTCAACAATGACGGCACCAAGGTGCTGTTCACCGACGAATGGGGCGGCGGCGGACGGCCGCGCTGTCAGGCGGGCGATCCGATGAACTGGGGCGCCAATGCGATCTACGCAATTGAGGACGGCAGCCTCGAATTCCGCAGCCTCTACAAGCTGCCCGCACCGCAGAGCGACATGGAGAATTGCGTCGCGCACAATGGCTCGATCATTCCCGTTCCGGGGCGCGATATCTTCGTCCAGGCCTGGTATCAGGGCGGGATCAGCGTGATCGACTTCACCGACGCGGAAAACCCCTTCGAGATCGCCTATTTCGATCGCGGTCCGGTCGATGCCGACCAGCTGGTCACCGGCGGCTACTGGTCCGCCTATTGGTACAACGGCCGGATCTACGCCACAGAGATCAGTCGCGGGCTCGACATCTTCGCGCTCGAGCCGAGCGAGTTCCTGACGAGGGAAGAGATCGCCGCTGCCGAAGCGGCGCGATATGAGGGCAATCTGTTCAACCCGCAGACGCAGACGCAGGTCACCTGGCCCGACGAAGTGGTCGAAGCCGCTGTGGCCAGCCGCCGGGGCGGATAGAGGCGAGCGTCCGGAACGGGCGACGAATCGCCGTTCCGGACTATTTCGAAGGCGCCTCGATACAGCCTGTCACTGTCGTGCCGTCCCTTTCAGACGCTGTCGCACCGAGCTGGCCACTGCATCGAAATGTTGTCGGTGGCTGACGGAAGTTAATCGTTTGTTGCGATTTTGAGTGTCTGTGTGGAGACCGCCATAGCGAACTTGACCCCTTGCGGCTGATATTGTTACTAAAAATCCGATGTCTAAACCCGAACTCCACCTGTCGAAGGAAATGCGCCGCCGAACCGCAGAAAAGCGTCGGCGGAAAAGGTCGATGGGAATCCGTGTCGCAATCGTCCTCGTTGCGCTGGCCGTTCTGTTCGCCTGGATTCTGCTGTTCATGAGCTGACTCCAGCCGATTGGGCGCTGGCGGGTTTTCGCCGTCGGCGCGCACGGGATCGGCAGTCGTCCCCAACCTGGGCCCCGCGAGGGCGAGTTCGGCGCGCGGCTGAAGGATCAGTCGCTCGATCAGCTTGCAGTGGTGTTTGCCCTCTATCCGCGGTGATACCGCCGCGGTCCGGCACGAACTTCGGGTCATCGACGCGCCACATATAGGGCGCCAGCCCCAGGAGCCGAACTGCGACATCCCACCAGTCTGCGGGCGGCATACGAGAAGGCCCAGCGGGATCGCTCCCGCCGGGCCTCGTGTTTCGTGCATTCCCGCCGGTGCGGGAGCGCAAGGCTTTGGCTGGCTTAGAAGCCCATGCCGCCGCCCATGCCACCCATATCGGGCATGCCGCCGCCGGAAGACTTCTCTTCGGGCTTCTCGGCAATGGCCGCTTCGGTGGTGATCAGCAGGCCGGCCACCGAGGCGGCGTCCTGCAGCGCGGTGCGCACGACCTTGGTCGGGTCGATCACGCCGGCCTTGACCAGGTTCTCATAGGTGTCGGTCTGCGCGTTGAAGCCCATCGACTCGTCTTTGCCGTCGTTGAGCTTGCCCGCGACCACCGCCCCGTCGTGACCGGCATTCTCGGCGATCTGACGGATCGGAGCCTGCAGCGCGCGACGCACGATGTCGACACCGCGGGTCTGGTCGTCGTTCTCGCCTTCGAGGCCGTCGAGGGCCTTGGCAGCGTAGAGCAGCGCGGTACCGCCGCCCGGGACGATGCCTTCTTCGACCGCGGCGCGGGTGGCGTGGAGCGCGTCGTCGACGCGGTCCTTGCGTTCCTTGACCTCGACTTCGGTGGCACCGCCGACCTTGATCACCGCAACACCGCCGGCAAGCTTGGCAAGACGCTCCTGGAGCTTCTCCTTGTCGTAATCGCTCGAGGTGTTGTCGATCTGGGTGCGGATCTCGTTGACGCGAGCCTTGATGTCGGCCTCGTCACCGGCACCGTCGACGATGGTGGTGTTGTCCTTGTCGATGGTGACGCGCTTGGCTTCGCCGAGCATGCCCAGCGTGACGTTCTCGAGCTTGATGCCGAGGTCTTCGGAGATCATCTCGCCCTTGGTCAGGATCGCGATGTCCTGCAGCATCGCCTTGCGACGATCGCCGAACCCGGGAGCCTTGACCGCAGCGACCTTGAGACCGCCGCGCAGCTTGTTGACCACCAGCGTGGCCAGAGCCTCGCCTTCGATGTCTTCCGCGATGATCAGCAGCGGACGACCCGACTGGACCGCCGCTTCGAGGATCGGCAGCATCGCCTGCAGGTTCGAGAGCTTCTTCTCGAAGATCAGGATGTAGGGGTTGTCGAGCTCGACCGACATCTTCTCGGGATTGGTGATGAAGTAGGGGCTGAGATAGCCACGGTCGAACTGCATGCCCTCGACGGTCTCGAGCTCGAATTCGAGGCCCTTGCTCTCGTCGACGGTGATCACGCCTTCCTTGCCGACCTTCTCCATCGCCTCGGCGATCTTCTCGCCGACTTCGCGGTCGCCATTGGCCGAGATGATGCCGACCTGGGCGATCTCGGACGAACCCGAGACGTCCTTGGAGCGGCTCTTGAGATCGGCGACGACCTTGGTCACGGCGAGATCGATGCCGCGCTTCAAGTCCATCGGGTTCATGCCGGCCGAAACCGACTTCATGCCCTCGGTCACGATCGATTGCGCGAGCACGGTGGCGGTGGTGGTGCCGTCACCGGCGGCGTCGTTCGCCTTCGATGCGACTTCCTTGATCATCTGCGCGCCCATGTTCTCGAACTTGTCGGAAAGTTCGATTTCCTTGGCGACGGTGACGCCGTCCTTGGTGATGCGCGGCGAGCCGAAGCTCTTCTCGATCACGACGTTGCGGCCCTTCGGGCCCAGCGTGACCTTGACGGCGTTGGCGAGGATATCGACACCCCGGAGGATGCCTTCGCGTGCGTCACGCGAGAATTTCACGTCCTTGGCAGCCATTGTGTTTTCTCCTGGAATTCTTGGTTGTCTTGAGAAGCGGTGCGATCACCGGATCGGGCAGCGAATCAGGAAATGATCCCCATGATGTCGCTTTCCTTCATGATCAGCAGGTCTTCGCCATCGAGCTTGACCTCGGTGCCGGACCACTTGCCGAACAGGATGCGATCGCCGGTCTTGACGTCGGGCTTGATGCGGTCGCCGTCCTCGTTGTAGGCGCCTTCGCCGACGGCGATGATCTCGCCTTCGCTGGGCTTTTCCTTGGCGCTGTCGGGGATGATGATACCGCCGGCGGTCTTCTCATCGGCTTCGATGCGACGCACCAATACGCGGTCGTGCAGCGGACGAAATGCCATAGTCTATGACCTTCCTTTAAGAGGGTTGAAACAAAGGTTGGCACTCACAGGGTTGGAGTGCCAGCGGGCCGCATATGTGTATCGGCACAGGCTTAGTCAACGGGCGTTCAGGTAAAAAATTCGCGCCCGGTGGGCGTTTCCGCAGGGGCTGGCTAGGCGTCCCGCAAGGGCCGCTGCGTCAGCCCCAGCGCCTCGCGCCGGTGCCAGCGCCAGGTCAGCAGCAGCGCCGCACAGGTCAGCCCGATCGCGAGCCCGATCCACACCCCGACGCCCTCGAGCGGAGTGGCGAAACCCAGCACCATCGCAGTCCCGAACCCCGGCACCCAATAGGCGAAGGCCGCGATCCACATCGGGATGCGGGTGTCCTGCAATCCGCGCAACGCGCCCGCGGCCACCGCCTGCATCCCGTCGAACAGCTGGAAGCCCGCGGCGATGACGATGTATTTGAGCGCGAAGGCCACCAGCGCTGCATTGGCGGGGTCCCAGGGATCGAGATAGATGGCGATCAGCGGCTTGGGGATCAGCACCATCGCCAGTGCGGTCAGCGCCATGAAGCCGGTGCCGATGGCGATCGCGCTCCAGCCGGCGCGCTGCATGCCCACCTGGTCCCGCGCGCCGAAGAAATAGCCCACCCGGATGGTGGCAGCCTGGCCGATGCCGAACGGGACCTGGAACGCGAGCGCGGCGATCTGCAGCGCGATGGTGTGCGCGGCGAGCTGGGTCGCCCCGATATTGCCCATCAGGAAGGCCGCCGCCCCGAAGATGCCCGCCTCGGCGGTGATGGTCAGCGCGATCGGCGTACCGATCTTGGTGATCGCCCAGGCCCGCCGCCAGTCGGGCGCCCACCAGCGACCGAACACGTGGTAGCGGTGCAGCCGCCGGTCCATCCTGATCGCCAGCACATAGGCGCCGAAGGTGAACAGCGAGGTCAAAATGGTGGCGATCGCCGCGCCGCGCAGGCCGAGCTCGGGAGCCCCGAGATTGCCGAAGATGAAGGCGTAATTGGCCAGCGCGTTGATCCCGATCCCGAGCGCGGTGATCGCGGTGGCGAAGATCGGTCGGCCCAGCGCCGAGACGAAATTGCGCAGCACATTGTTGAACAGCATGGGGATCAGCGAGAAGACGATCACGGTGTTGTACTGGATCGCCAGCGCGACGATCTGGGAATCCTGGCCGGTGGCGCGCATCAGCGGGCCGAGCAGCAGGCATATTCCCATCCCCAGCAACCCGCTGAGCACCGAAACCCACAGCCCCATCCGGGTGGCGCGACGCACGCTGCGCAGCGCCGGCGCGCGTTCGCCCAGTTCGGCGGCGATCACCGGAGCGACCGCGCCGGTCAGCCCCGACAGCGCCCACAGCACCAGCCCGAACAGCGCCACCGCCAGCGCCGATGCGGCCAGCTGCGCTTCCCCCAGCCGGGCGATGAAGATCACGTCCACCGCATAGGTCAGCATCTGCAGCAGGTTCGCCGCCGCCAGCGGCCAGCTCAGCCGCAGCGTCGCAGCGATTTCGCCGTGCCAGCCTTCGCGTGCCGTGGGCAGGGGCCTGGGGGGATGTGCCTGGGTCAAGGTGATCGTTCGAGCCCCGTCTGGAACGCCTAGCGCAGGTCCCGCGCCGCGCCCTGCAAAGGGCACCGCCGGATAGGCAGGAGGCCGGAGGAGGGCAAACGAAAAGGAAGCCTCGCTCGACGCACCTGCTCCGCTCGACCGGTCAAAGGCTCCGCTTCGGTGGCAATCGGGCTCGACTCCCGCAGCGACCGGTCCAGCATGGGCCACCCGAAGCGGGTCGTGGAGGAGAATTTCGATGATGGAATCGGATCTGGCCGAACACCGCAATCAGTTGGCGGATTTCGTAAGCCGCTACGAAGGCACGCGACTGTTCTCGACCTCGGCGCAAGTGGTCAATTTCGCGAGCGCCTTGTACAATGTCTCGGGGAGCACTTCCGATCCAAAAGTTCCCGGCTCCACCAGCTGGATGGGCCTGCTGATCGCCTATCAGTCGAAATCGTCGCTTTGCACAATCGACGTCTCGGGCTGCTACGTCACCGGCCCGCCGCCTGCCGGAGGAAACCACCCTGCATTCGAAGTGGGGGGTCATATGACCACGGACTCCAAGGGCGCGGTCGCCACAGGCGGCAGCTGCTATCTGATGCCGTTGTGCAAATGGCACAACAGCACGTCCAAGAACGGGGTTGCTTTCACGCACAGCAAGACCTGCATGCTGCAGCTCGCCGGCTATATGCAGGCCGAACCGGCCGCGACCTTTATGGCGCGGTTCGACGGCAAGGAAGCCGGAGCGATCGTCTATCTCTCGGGCGAAGGGCTCGCCTACAGGGCGTTGCCGGAAGCGGGGCTGAAATCTTCGGCGATGTCGGCGCTGCCCGATCTGCCCGACGATCTCGCCGAGGACGGCGTGCCTCTAAACCACGCTATCCTGCACCGCGTCGAGGAGGACGGCGAGACCTTTTACCGCATCGCGGATTCGCGGACTGCGAGCTGAGACAGTTCGCTGGGATGACGGTTTGAGGCTCGCTCGATCAAGGTGCGTTCGAACTGGCACGGGCTCAAAACGAAAAGGGCGGCGCCTTGCGGCACCGCCCTTCCGATCGCGGATGCTTCAAGACATCCGCAAAAGCTTGAAAAGCTTACTTGAGCTCGACGGTACCGCCGGCAGCTTCGATCTTGCCCTTGATGTCGTCGGCTTCCGCCTTGGGAACGCCTTCCTTGATCGGCTTGGGCGCGCCTTCGACGAGCGCCTTGGCTTCGCCCAGGCCCAGGCCGGTGATGGCGCGGACTTCCTTGATGACCTGGATCTTCTTGCCACCGTCGCCGGTGAGGATCACGTCGAATTCGGTCTGCTCTTCGGCAGCGGCAGCGTCGCCGCCACCGGCGGCGGGACCGGCCACAGCCACGGCTGCGGCAGCGGAAACGCCCCACTCTTCTTCAAGCGCCTTGGCAAGCTCGGCGGCTTCCATGACGGTCAGTTTGCTCAGTTCTTCAACAAGCTTGGCGATATCGGCCATGATGTTTCACTCCAATTATATGGCGGGGCCGCGGATCATTCCGGATCGGCCCCATTTGAATTCGTGCAATCGCGTCGAACCGCTTATGCCGCTTCTTTGGCGCCGTAGACGCCGAAGACGCGGGCAAGCTTGGATGCGGGCTCGTTGACGACCCGGGCGATCTTTGTCGCCGGGGCATTGACGAGACCCACGATCGTGCCACGCAGCTGATCGAGGCTGGGCATCGAGGCGAGTGCCTTGATCCCGGCTTCGTCGAGCACCGTCGCCCCCATGGAACCACCGACGATTTCCAGCCTGTCGTTGGTCTTGGCGAATTCCACCGCGACCTTGGCAGCCGTCACCGGATCTTCCGAATATGCGAGGGCCGTGGGGCCGTTCAGATATTCGTCGATACCGGCGTAATCGGTGTCTTTCAGGGCGAGCTTGGCGAGGCGGTTCTTCGCAACCTTGTAGGACGCACCGGCTTCACGCATCTTCGTCCGCAATGCGGTGGATTGCTCCACCGTAAGGCCGAGGTTGCGGGTGACGACCACCACGCCCGCCTCGTTGAAGACAGCGTTGAGCTGGGCGACCGAATCGGCTTTCTGCGAACGATCCATGCCTTACTCCTTCACTATGGCCGCGCGCCGCATAGGCGACCGCGCGACCGGCTCACGTTTCCCCATGCCGAACATCGACATGAGGGCAGTCCGTTGATGGGGAAGGAGGGCATGTGAAACATACCGAAACGCCGCCTGTGGCAGCGCGAAAATCTCGTTTCCCCGTCTAGGCTGGACATTAAGCCCCGGATCAATCCCGGGGCACCAACTGTCTCGGACGGACGATCGGCGCACATACGAAGAGGCCCGCCGATCAGTGGCGGGCCTCTAGAGTATCTGGTGCCCCTGTCAAGCGGGGTCAGGGGGCACGATGGCCCGGCTGGCGATGGGTTCCCGCACGGCGCACTATGCCTCCGGCTCGTGGGCCAGCAGGTCGCCGGGCTGGCATTGCAATTCGCGGCAGATCGCATCGAGGGTGGAGAAGCGGATCGCCCTGGCCTTGCCGGTCTTGAGGATCGAGAGGTTGGCGAGGGTCAGCCCGACCCGCTCGCCCAGCTCGGTCAGCGTCATTCGCCGCTCGTGGAGCAGATCGTCGAGCGTGACGCGGATCGCCATCAGACCGTCCCTTCCAGATCGTCGCGCATCGCCGCGCCCTGGCGGAACACCCGCGCGAGGATGAACAGCACGAGAATCAGGAACAGGCTTTCGATTCCGGCATCCCAATCGATCTGCCAATCCTCGCCCGCGGCGACGGCATAGGGGGTCAGCCAGGCGCCGATCAGGGCGAGGGGAATGTGGACCAGCCAGACCCCCAGCGCGAGCCAGCCCATCCGCGCCAGCCGTAGGGCATTGGCGGGGTCAAACGGATCGCCGTCCTCGACCGACAGCACGATCCGGCGCAGTTCGATCGCGAACCGCAGCGCGAGGAACAGCGCGCCCGCGACCAGCAGCATCAGCGCGAGCACCGCCCAATAGGCGAGCGGCGGGGCCCCGGCGGCCGCGACCTCGGCGAGCAGCTCGGTGCGGCCGATGGTGAGGATCGCGCCGATCCCGATGACGAGCATCGCCATCGCGAAGATCACGATGGCCATCAGCAGGATCAGAAGGACCTTGGCCGCGGCTAGCAGCGGGTCGCGCCGGAGCGGCGGAAACGGGGTTGCGGACATGGAAGCTTCCTCAGGTGAGATTTTCGGATCGGCGACAGGATGCAAGCCTGCGCTCGCAAGACGCGCCCAGGTTCAGAGGCCCGGGTTCAGAGGCCGGGGTTCAGGCGAGACCCGGCACGACCAGCACGGTGGCGCCGGGCCGCCCCGGCGAAGCCGCGGGCGGAAGGACGAGCACGACGGTCATCGCCGCGCCGACGATCAGCAGCGCGGCCAATCCGGACAGGAGATGGGCGAGGGAATCTGGCATCGAGGGCCTCCTTGGACGAACCGGATCGAACATTATCGTTAATCGATAAGGCACAGATAGGCGCTGCAGATTTATTGTCAATCGATAATATCGAAATACGATATCCCAGATATTGCTTGTTGAGAAGAATTCGCCGGGCCGGGTTACACAGGGTGACAGCGGTGTCACCCGTCGCGCAAGAAATTCATTTGAGTTGCCAAGGGTTTGTGGGGCACCGGGTGACGGTCAGGGGGTAAGGGGGGGTGCAGGTGCGTCTGTTCCGATCGTGTCGCGGGTTGAGGGGCGGTTTTGCGAAAAGCCGGTGGGGGCCGGCGGAAAACGATCTCTCTTCGCGCGCGTGTAGGAAAGTGAAAAGCGACCCTGCGCGACGCATGCGCCCGAGCCACAGCCAGAGCCCGGGTGGTGCGCCTGGCCGGGCCGTTGACGCCAACGGGGGTCTTGCCTATATACGCCGCAACCGCCCGCTTCGAGCAGGGCCGATTCATGCGCGGGAGTCGGTCACGGGATAGGAAGCGGCGTTTCCATATCGCGATGCCCATACAGGAGCTGCAGCAGCACCGGAGCCGGTGCATCCTCGCTGCGGCCGCTTGGCGTCGCTGTGGTTCTCCACGCCCACGAGACATGAAACCTGTCGGCGCGCATCCTGCGCAGGCCCGGCATCAAGGCAAAGGCGACACTCCCCTTATGGCTACCAAGGCGAATGCCCCGCAAAAGAGCGCCGGCAAGACCACGGCCCGTTCCGCAACCTCGGGCACGGCCAAGCGCCGCATCCGCAAGATCTTCGGCGATGCCCACGAAGTGGTCGAGATGCCCAATTTGATCGAGGTCCAGCGCGAAAGCTACGAGCAGTTCCTGCGTTCCGACAAGGAGACCGATTACGTCTCCGGTCTGGAAAAGACGCTGCGCTCGGTCTTCCCGATTCGCGATTTTGCCGGCACCGCCGAATTGGACTTCGTCCATTACGAGCTCGAGCCGCCCAAATACGACACCACCGAATGCCGCCAGCGCGGGATCACCTACGCCGCGCCGATGAAGGTGACGCTGCGCCTCATCGTGTTCGAGGTGGATCAGGAAACCGAGACCCGCTCGGTGCTCGATATCAAGGAGCAGGACGTCTACATGGGCGACATGCCGCTTATGACCGGCAATGGCACCTTCATCGTCAACGGCACCGAACGCGTCATCGTCAGCCAGATGCACCGTTCGCCGGGCGTGCTGTTCGATCACGATCGCGGCAAGACCCATTCTTCGGGCAAGCTGCTGTTCGCGGCGCGGATCATTCCCTATCGCGGCAGCTGGCTCGATTTCGAGTTCGATGCCAAGGACGTCGTCAACGTCCGCATCGACCGCAAGCGCAAGTTGCCGGTCACCTCGCTGCTGTTCGGGCTGGGTCTCGACAGCGAGGAAATCCTCGATGTCTTCTACGACAAGGTCACCTGGAAGCGCGCCAAGGACGGCTGGGAAATTCCCTTCCAGGCCGACCAGTGGCGCGGCCAGAAGCCGGCCTTCCCCCTGATCGACGCCAAGACCGGCGAGGAAGTCTTCCCCGCCAGCCAGAAGATCAGCCCGCGCGCCGCCAACAAGGCCGCCAAGGACGGTCTCGAGACGCTGCTGCTCCCGACCGAGGAAATCTTCGCGCGCTATTCCGCGCATGACCTGATCGACGAGAAGACCGGCCGCATCTACATCGAGGCGGGCGAGGAAGTCTCCGCCGAGAACCTCGAGGCGCTCGACAAGGCCGGGATCGACAGCATCGAGCTGCTCGACATCGATCACGTCAATGTCGGCCCGTGGATGCGCAACACGCTCCAGGTCGACAAGGCCGAGAACCGCGAAGAAGGCCTCGAGGCCATCTACAAGGTCATGCGTCCGGGCGAACCGCCGACGAAGGAAACCGCCGAAGCGCTGTTCGAAGGCCTGTTCTTCGATGCGGATCGTTACGACCTGTCGGCCGTCGGCCGCGTCAAGCTCAACATGCGGCTCGAACTCGATGCCGAGGACACCGTCACGACGCTGCGCAAGGAAGACATCCTCGCGGTCGTCAAGGAGCTGGTGAACCTCAAGGACGGCAAGGGCGATGTCGACGACATCGACAATCTCGGCAACCGCCGGGTGCGTTCGGTCGGCGAGCTGCTCGAGAACCAATACCGCGTCGGCCTGCTGCGCATGGAGCGCGCGGTGAAGGAGCGGATGAGCTCGGTCGACGTCTCGACCGTGATGCCCAACGACCTGATCAACGCCAAGCCCGCGGTCGCCGCGGTGCGCGAGTTCTTCGGTTCGTCGCAGCTGTCGCAGTTCATGGATCAGACCAACCCGCTCTCCGAAGTGACGCACAAGCGTCGCGTTTCGGCGCTCGGGCCGGGCGGTCTCACCCGCGAGCGTGCGGGCTTCGAAGTCCGCGACGTTCACCCGACCCACTATGGCCGGATCTGCCCGATCGAGACTCCCGAAGGCCCGAACATCGGTCTGATCAACTCGCTCAGCACCTTTGCCCGCGTCAACAAGTATGGCTTCATCGAGACGCCGTACCGCACCGTCGTGGACGGCAAGGTCACCAGCGAGGTGATCTACCTTTCGGCAATGGAAGAGCAGAAGCACACCGTGGCGCAGGCTTCGGCCGAGCTGAACGACGACGGCAGCTTCGCCGAAGAGCTGACCTCCGCCCGCCAGAACGGCGACAACCTCATGGCGCCCAGCGAAACGGTCACGCTGATGGACGTCAGCCCCAAGCAGCTCGTCTCGGTCGCCGCATCGCTCATTCCCTTCCTGGAAAACGATGACGCCAACCGCGCGCTGATGGGCTCGAACATGCAGCGCCAGGCCGTGCCGCTGGTCAAGGCCGAAGCGCCCTTCGTGGGCACCGGCATGGAAGAGACCGTGGCGCGCGATTCGGGCGCCGCGATCGCCGCCACGCGCGGCGGTGTGGTCGACCAGGTCGATGCCACGCGCATCGTCATCCGGGCGATCGGCGATGTCGAACCCGGCCAGTCGGGCGTCGATATCTACACGCTGCAGAAGTTCCAGCGTTCGAACCAGAACACCTGCATCAACCAGCGTCCGCTGGTGAAGGTGGGCGAGACGGTCGAGCCGGGCGATGTCATCGCCGACGGTCCCTCGACCGATCTGGGCGAGCTGGCGCTGGGCAAGAACAGCCTCGTCGCCTTCATGCCCTGGAACGGCTACAATTACGAGGACTCCATCCTCATCTCCGAGCGTATCGTGAAGGACGACGTCTTCACCTCGATCCATATCGAGGAATTCGAAGTCATGGCGCGCGACACCAAATTGGGGCCGGAAGACATCACCCGCGATATTCCCAATGTCGGCGAGGAAGCGCTGCGCAACCTCGACGAGGCGGGCATCGTCTATATCGGCGCCGAAGTGCATCCGGGCGACATTCTGGCGGGCAAGATCACCCCCAAGGGCGAGAGCCCGATGACGCCGGAAGAAAAGCTGCTGCGCGCGATCTTCGGCGAAAAGGCTTCGGACGTGCGCGACACCTCGCTGCGTCTGCCGCCCGGCGTTGCCGGCACGGTGGTCGAAGTGCGGGTGTTCAACCGTCACGGCATCGAGATCGACGACCGTACCCGCGCGATCCAGAACGAGGAGATCGAGCATCTGCGCAAGGATGCCGCGGACGAACGCGCCATCCTCAACCGGGCGACCTACAACCGCCTGCGCGACATGCTGCTGGGCCAGACCGCTTCCGCCGCGCCCAAGGGCGTCAAGAAGGGCGTCGCGATCGACGAGGAACTGCTCGAAGGGATCGACCAGCACGAATGGTTCAAGTTCGCGGTGGCCGACGATCAGCGCCAGACGCAGATCGAGGCGGTGAAGTCGCAATACGACGAAGCCGTCAAGATCATCGATGCCAAGTTCGAGGACCGCAAGGAAAAGCTCGAGCGCGGCGACGAACTGGCCCCGGGCGTGCTCAAGATGGTCAAGGTCTTCGTCGCGGTGAAGCGCAAGCTGCAGCCGGGCGACAAGATGGCCGGTCGCCACGGCAACAAGGGTGTGATTTCGCGCATCCTGCCGCAGGAGGACATGCCCTTCCTCGAGGACGGGACCCCGGTCGACGTCGTGCTCAACCCGCTCGGCGTGCCGTCGCGCATGAACGTCGGCCAGATCTTCGAGACGCATCTCGGGATGGCGGCGCGCGAGTTCGGACAGCAGGTCACCCGCTCGCTGGCGGAATGGCGCGAAGCCAATCCCGATCCGGAAGCGGCCCAGCCGCCCGAGGCGGTCCGCGCGAAGCTGAAAGAGGTCTATGGCGAAAGCTACCACGACACGATCGACACGCGGTCGGACGAGGAAGTGGTCGAACTCGCCAGCAATCTCTATCTCGGCGTGCCGATGGGCACCCCGGTGTTCGACGGCGCACGCGAAGGCGATGTCACCACCCAGCTCCAGCAGGCCGGGCTCGACGGATCGGGCCAGTCGGTCCTTTACGACGGCCGCACCGGCGAGGCGTTCGACCGCAAGGTCACCGTGGGCATCATCTACATGCTCAAGCTGCACCACCTCGTGGACGACAAGATCCACGCGCGTTCGATCGGCCCCTACAGCCTCGTCACCCAGCAGCCGCTGGGCGGCAAGGCGCAGTTCGGCGGCCAGCGCTTCGGCGAGATGGAGGTCTGGGCGCTCCAGGCCTACGGTGCCGCCTACACGCTGCAGGAAATCCTCACCGTGAAGTCGGACGACGTGATCGGCCGGACCAAGGTCTACGAGGCGATCGTCAAGGGCGACGACACCTTCGAGGCCGGCATCCCGGAGAGCTTCAACGTGCTCGTCAAGGAAATGCGCAGCCTGGGCCTCAATGTCGAACTCTCCTCGATCAACGAGGACGAGGACGACGACGGCCTGCAGGTCGCGGCGCAATAGGAAAGGGGCCGGTCTCAGGGCCGGCCCCCCTTCCGTCCGTACGAAATTCACCCGCTAGGGAATTGTCATGAACGAACTGACCAAATTCACCAACCAGCTCGCCAAGCCGGAAACCTTCGACCAGATCCAGATCGGGATCGCTTCGCCCGAACGGATCCGTTCGTGGAGCTTCGGCGAGATCAAGAAGCCCGAGACCATCAACTACCGCACGTTCAAGCCCGAGCGTGACGGGCTGTTCTGCGCGCGGATCTTCGGTCCGGTGAAGGATTACGAGTGCCTGTGCGGCAAGTACAAGCGCATGAAATACAAGGGCGTCGTCTGCGAGAAGTGCGGCGTCGAAGTGACCGTGACCAAGGTCCGCCGCGAGCGGATGGGCCATATCGAGCTGGCCGCGCCGGTCGCGCATATCTGGTTCCTGAAATCGCTGCCAAGCCGCATCGGCCTGCTGCTCGACATGCAGTTGAAGCAGCTCGAGCGCGTGCTCTATTTCGAGAGCTACATCGTCACCGAGCCGGGCCTGACGCCGCTCGAGAAGTTCCAGCTGATGACCGAGGACGAGCTCCTCGATGCGCAGGACGAATATGGCGAGGACGCCTTCACCGCCGATATCGGCGCTGCCGCGGTCAAGACCATGCTGATGGATCTCGACCTCGAGCAGGAGCGGGCCGATCTGCTGCAGGAGCTCGAGACCACCAAGTCCACGCTCAAGCCCAAGAAGATCATCAAGCGCCTCAAGGTCGTCGAGAGCTTCATCGATTCGGGCAACCGCCCCGAGTGGATGATCCTCGAGGTGATCCCCGTGATCCCGCCCGAGCTGCGCCCGCTGGTGCCGCTCGACGGCGGCCGCTTCGCGACCTCGGATCTCAACGATCTCTATCGCCGGGTCATCAACCGCAACAACCGGTTGAAGCGCCTGATCGAGCTGCGCGCGCCGGACATCATCGTCCGCAACGAGAAGCGCATGCTGCAGGAAGCCGTCGACGCTCTGTTCGACAACGGCCGCCGCGGCCGCGTGATCACCGGCGCCAACAAGCGTCCGCTGAAATCGCTCAGCGACATGCTCAAGGGCAAGCAGGGCCGCTTCCGTCAGAACCTGCTCGGCAAGCGCGTCGACTATTCGGGTCGTTCGGTCATCGTCACCGGTCCGGAGCTCAAGCTGCACCAATGCGGCCTGCCCAAGAAGATGGCGCTCGAACTGTTCAAGCCGTTCATCTACGCCCGGCTCGACGCCAAGGGTCTGTCGATGACCCTCAAGCAGGCCAAGAAGTGGGTCGAGAAGGAGCGCAAGGAAGTCTGGGACATCCTCGACGAGGTGATCCGCGAGCATCCGGTGCTGCTGAACCGCGCGCCGACGCTCCACCGTCTCGGCATCCAGGCATTCGAACCCGTGCTGATCGAGGGCAAGGCGATCCAGTTGCACCCGCTGGTCTGCTCGGCCTTCAACGCCGACTTCGACGGCGATCAGATGGCCGTCCACGTCCCGCTGAGCCTCGAGGCGCAGCTGGAAGCGCGCGTCCTGATGATGTCGACCAACAACATCCTCTCGCCCGCCAACGGCAAGCCGATCATCGTTCCGTCGCAGGACATGGTGCTGGGTCTCTACTACCTCTCGATGGAGCGGCAGGAAAAGACTCCCGAGTTCATCGAGAACGGCGATGGTGCCAAGGTCGAGAAGCTGCCGATGTTCTCGGACATGGCCGAAGTGCACCACGCGCTCGAGACCAAGGCGGTCACGCTGCACACCAAGGTCATCGCCCGCGTTCCGCAGGCCGATGAAAAGGGCAATGTGTCGATGACCCGGTTCGAGACCACGCCGGGACGCATGCTGATCGGCGAATGCCTGCCCAAGAACCACAAGGTTCCCTACGACATCATCAACCGCCTTCTGACCAAGAAGGAAATCGGCGATGTCATCGATCAGGTCTATCGCCACACCGGCCAGAAGGACACGGTGCTGTTCGCCGACGCCATCATGGTGCTGGGCTTCCGCCACGCGTTCAAGGCCGGCATCTCCTTCGGCAAGGATGACATGATCATTCCCGATTCCAAGGACAAGACGGTCGAGGACACCAAGGATCTGGTTGCCGATTACGAGCAGCAGTATCAGGACGGCCTGATCACCCAGCAAGAGAAGTACAACAAGGTGATCGACGCCTGGAGCCGTTGCGGCGACGTGGTGGCCGAGGCGATGATGGAAGAGATCCGCTCGCAGCCGATCGGCGACGACGGCAAGCAGGCGCAGATCAACTCGATCTACATGATGAGCCACTCCGGTGCGCGTGGCAGCCCCGCGCAGATGAAGCAGCTCGCCGGTATGCGCGGGCTGATGGCCAAGCCTTCGGGCGAGATCATCGAAAACCCGATCATCTCGAACTTCAAGGAAGGTCTCAACGTCCTCGAATACTTCAACTCCACCCACGGCGCCCGCAAGGGTCTCGCGGATACGGCGTTGAAGACCGCCAACTCGGGCTATCTGACCCGTCGTCTGGTCGATGTGTCGCAGGATTGCGTGATCGTCGAAGAGGATTGCAAGACCCAGAACGCGCTGGAAATGCGCGCCATCGTGCAGGGCGGTTCGATCATCGCCTCGCTCGGCGAGCGCATCCTGGGGCGGACCATCGCGGAAGACATCGTCAACGCGGCGACCGGCGAAGTGATCGTCAAGGCGGGCACGCTGCTCGACGAGCCGATGGTGAAGGAAATCGAGGCTGCCGAAACGCAGGTCGCCAAGATCCGTTCGCCGCTGGTCTGCGAAGCCGATCAGGGCGTCTGCGGCAAGTGCTACGGACGTGATCTGGCCCGCGGTACGCCGGTCAACATCGGCGAGGCCGTCGGCGTGATCGCGGCGCAGTCGATCGGCGAACCGGGCACCCAGCTGACGATGCGGACCTTCCACATCGGCGGCGCCGCCCAGCTCAACGAGACCAGCCATCTGGAATCGATCTCGTCGGGCAAGATCGTCTATCGCGACATGCCGACCATCGTCGACAAGCGAGGCCGCATCCTCAGCCTCGCCCGCAATGGCGAGCTGGCGGTGATCGACGCCGAGGGTCGCGAGCGCGAAATCCACAAGGTGCCCTATGGTACCGTGCTGATGCACAAGGATGGCGAGCAGGTGAAGGAAGGCGATCGTCTGGCGGAATGGGATCCTTTCTCGCTGCCGATCATCACCGAGCAGAGCGGCGTGGTCCGCTTCCAGGATCTGGTCGAAGGCACGACCCTGGAAGAGCGCGTCGACGATGCCACCGGTATCGCCCAGCGGGTGGTGACCGAGAACCGCGCCACCGGTCGCAAGCGCAACGAGGATCTGCGTCCGCGACTGACGCTGCTCAACGAGGCGGGCGACGAGACCGAAGCGGCGCGCTACATGCTCGCCCCGGGCACGACGATGTCGGTCGAGGACGGCCAGCGGGTCGAAGCGGGCGACATTCTCGCCCGTGCCAGCCGCGAAGCCGCCAAGACGCGCGACATCACCGGCGGTCTGCCGCGCGTCGCCGAACTGTTCGAGGCGCGTCTGCCCAAGGACATCTCGGTGATCGCCAAGATCTCGGGCAAGATCGAATTCGTTCGCGAATACAAGGCCAAGCGCAAGATCGCGATCGTCCCCGAGGAAGGGGATGCGGTGGAGTATCTGGTCCCCAAGACCAAGGTGATCGACGTCCAGGAAGGCGACTTCGTCAAGAAGGGCGACACGCTCATCTCGGGCTCGCCCAACCCCCACGACATCCTCGAGGTCATGGGCGTCGAGGCGTTGTCCGAATACATGGTCAACGAGATCCAGGAGGTCTATCGACTGCAGGGCGTGAAGATCAACGACAAGCACATCGAGGTGATCGTTCGCCAGATGCTGCAGAAGGTCGAGATCACCGATGGCGGCGACACCACGCTGCTGCCGGGCGAACAGGTCGATCTGGAAGAGATGAACGAAGCCAATGCCAAGCTGACGCGCAACAAGCGCAAGGCTGCGGGCGTCCCGATCCTGCTGGGCATCACCAAGGCGTCGCTGCAGACCCGCAGCTTCATCTCGGCGGCGTCCTTCCAGGAAACCACCCGCGTGCTCACCCAGGCTTCGGTCGAGGGCAAGAAGGACACGCTGATCGGTCTCAAGGAGAACGTGATCGTGGGTCGTCTGATCCCGGCGGGTACCGGTGCGGGCATGAACCGCATGCGCGTCACCGCCTCGGGCCGCGATGCCGCGCTGCGCTCGCAGTGGAAGAAGGCGCAGGAAGCGATCATCGCCGCCCAGACCGCCGAGGAAGAGCACAAGGCCGAACTCGCGCAAGGGGCGGAAGCCGCCATGGGCGACGATCCGCTGGCGCGGATGGAAGGCGAAACGCACGGCACCGATGCGGACGCGGGCGATTACCTGCGCACCGACCAGGCCGAAGCGCCCGACGCGATCGAGAAGCACGAGGAGGCTCCCGCTCCTACCGAGGAAGACGCGGCGCAAGCCGAGGAACAGTCGGAAGACTGATCCCAATCCGCTTCTGAAGGCGCACACATGGCCCCGCCGGACCCCGCACGGTCCGGCGGGGCTTTTCCTTGCCTCATGCGTTGGCAGCAACATGAGAAAGAGTATCGCCCCGCTTGCCGCTCTGGCGCTCGCCGCCTGTCAGCCCGGCGCTGACGATGAGCCGACCACAGTTGTCGCAGAAGAACCCGCGCCGCCTGCCGGTGGGCCGGTTGCAACACCAACCCCGGAACCTGCGCCGCCCGGCGCCGAACGGCCCGAGAGGCAGCAGCTTCTGCCGGCTGGCGAATACCGGGTGGCGGGCGCCGATGGCGCGGATATCGACCTCGGACACGGGATCAGCCTGTCGGTCAGCGAAGACACGATCGCTCTCGCCTCGCAATGCGTCGCGCCGCGCTGGACCTATCGCCATGTCGATGGCCGGCTCCGCACCGAAGCGATCGTCGAGCCGATCTGCGATCGCGGACGCTATCCAGCCGAGGAAGCGATCATCGCCGTGCTCGACGATCCCCGGCAGGTTACGCGAACGCCCGCAAACGGCATCCATATCGAAGGCGGCGGGCACAGCATGACGCTCTTCTCGCAATAGCGCGCGCGCTCGGCTAATCGCAGCGCCATGACCGTGATCACCCGCTTCGCTCCCTCGCCGACCGGCCGCCTGCATGTCGGCAACATCAGGACCGCGCTCCACAATTGGATGGCGGCGCGCAAGGGCGGCGGTCGCTTCCTGCTGCGGATCGACGACACCGATGCCGAGCGCAGCCGCGAGGAGTATGTCGAGGCGATTCGCGAGGATCTGGCCTGGCTCGGCCTGGAGCCCGATGGCGAGGAGCGGCAGTCGGTGCGGTTGGCGATCTACGAGGATGCTTTCGAGCGGTTGAAGGCGGCGGGCCGGGTCTATCCCGCCTACGAGACCGCGCAGGAACTCGATCTCAAGCGCAAGATCCAGCTCGGGCGGGGGCTGCCGCCGGTTTACGACCGGGCGGCGCTCGCGCTGACCGACGAGCAGCGCGCCGCCAAGGAGGCCGAAGGCGTTGCGCCGCACTGGCGTTTCCGGCTCGATCATTCCGCGCCGATCGAATGGCAGGACGGGGTTCGCGGCAGGCAGAAATTCGATCCCGCGCAACTGTCCGATCCGGTCGTCAGACGGGCGGACGGTTCGTGGCTCTACATGCTGCCGAGCGCGGTCGACGATATCGAGATGGGGGTCACCCAGGTGCTGCGCGGCGAGGATCATGTTTCCAACACCGCGGTGCAGATCCAGATGTTTGCTGCGCTTCATGCTGCGGGAATGGCCTCGCCCGCCTCTGCAGCAAATATGCCGCATCCCGCCTTCGCGCATGAGGCGCTGCTGGTCGGCACGGAGGGCAAGCTGTCGAAGCGGCTGGGCTCGCTCGGCTGCGACGCCTTGCGCGAGCGCGGGGTGGAGCCGGAGGCGATCGTCGCGCTGCTGGCGCGGCTGGGGACCTCGCTTCCCGTCGAGCCGATCGCCGATCGCGCGGCACTGATCGACACCTTCGATCTCGCCACGTTCGGCCGTGCCCCGGCGCGGTTCGACGAGGCCGATCTGGAACGCGTCAACACCGCGATCATCCACCAGCTGCCCTATGCCGAGGTCGCCGATCGCCTGCCCGAGGGAATGGGCGAGGCGGGCTGGCACGCGATCCGGCCCAATCTCGAGACGATCGCGCAGGCGCAGGACTGGTGGCACCTGGTCACCGGGCCGATCGAGCCTTGCGAGCTTTCGCCCGAGGACCGGGCGTTCGTAGGACAAGCGGCCGCGGCGCTCGAATGGGGACAGGATCCCTGGCATGCGCTCACCGCGAAGCTCAAGCAGAGCACCGGGCGCAAGGGCAAGCCATTGTTCCTGCCCTTGCGGCTGGCGCTCACCGGCAAGGGTCACGGCCCCGACATGGGCGAATTGCTGCCGTTGATCGGCGAGGCCGAAGCGCGGGCCCGGCTGGAGCGCGCGGCGAGCGCCTAGCCCCGGCGCCCGGCGCAGCGGTCAGCTCTGGTATTTGTCCAACTCGTCCCCGGTAAGCGTGACGACGTGGAGCAGATTGGTCGAACCCGGCGTGCCGAAGGGAACCCCCGCCAGCACGATCAGCTTGTCGCCGCCGGTGGCGAAACCGTGGCGCAGCGCCATCCGCTTGCCCTTGGCGATCATCTCCTCGAAGCTGCCGATGTCGCGGGTGACGACGGCATGCGCGCCCCACAGCAGCCCGATCCGGCGCGCGGTGTTGAACGAGGGCGTCAGCACCATCATCGGCACCGAAGGCCGCTCGCGGGCGACGCGGCGTGCGGTGGAGCCCGAGCCCGTGAACACCGTGATCGCCTTGATCGCCACCGTGTCCGCCACGGTCATGCAGGAATGCGCCAGCGCATCGGCGGTGGTCCGGTCGGGCGGGGTATCGAGGAAGCGCACCCGCTCGATATAGCCCTCGTCGCGTTCGACCTGGACCGCGATGCGGTGCATGATGGTGACCGCTTCCTCGGGCCAGTCGCCGGCGGCGGTTTCGGCCGACAGCATGACAGCATCGGCACCGTCATAGACCGCATTGGCGACATCGGAGACCTCGGCGCGGGTCGGGGCGGGGCTCTCGATCATCGATTCGAGCATCTGCGTCGCTACGATCACCGGCTTGCCGACCAGCCGCGCTTTGTTGACGATCCGCTTCTGCAGCGGCGGGACTTCCTGCGGTTCGAGTTCGACTCCGAGATCGCCGCGCGCCACCATGATCCCGTCGGCCAGCTCGACGATCTCGTCGAGCCGCCGGATCGCCATCGGCTTCTCGATCTTGGCGCATAGCGACGCCTTGCCGCCGATCAGCTTGCGCGCCTCGGCGATGTCCTCGGGGCGCTGGACGAAGCTCAGGCCGATCCAGTCGACACCCTGGCTGAGCGCGAAGGCGAGGTCGCGGCGATCTTTCTCGGTCAGCGCCGGGATCGGGATCTCCGCATCGGGGACGTTGACGCCCTTGCGATCCGAAATCACCCCGCCGACCTCGGCCGAACACAGGATCGCATCTTCATCGGCGCGGACCACGCGCAGACGGATCTTGCCGTCGTTGATCAGCAGTCGCTGGCCCTTTTCCAGCAGGCCGAACAATTCGGGATGGGGGAGTTCGACCCGGGTCTCGTCCCCGGGCGTCGGGTCGCGATCGAGCGTGAAATGGCCCGAATGGCGGATCACTGCCTTGCCGTCCTTGAACTTGCCCACCCGCAATTTGGGCCCTTGGAGATCCGCGAAGATCGGGATCGGGCGGCCGAACTGCTTTTCCAGCGCGCGGATGTTGCGGATGGATTGGGCGTGGGTCTCGTGCTCGCCATGGCTCATGTTGACGCGGAAAGCGTCGGCACCGGCCTCGAACAGCCGGCGCATGACGTCGGGCTCGGTGCAGGCGGGGCCGAGCGTGGCGAGGATCTTGACCTTGCGGCCGCGCGGATCGAATTTTCTCATGATTGCCGCTATGACAGCCCTCTGTTGCAACTCAAGGATGAAGCCGCGTCATGACCACAATTGCCGATCCGCTCGACACTCTGCCCGACGAGGTCGCCGCCGCGGCGTTCCGCCGGCTGGTGCGCCATCTGCGCCACCGTCACGACGCCCAGAACATCGATCTGATGGGGCTGTCGGGCTTCTGCCGCAATTGTCTCGCCGACTGGATCCGCGATGCCGGCTACGAGGGCGACAAGGCGCAAGCGCGCGCGCTGATCCACGGCATGGCGATGGAGGATTGGAAAGCCACCCGCCAGACGCCCGCCAGCGACGAGCAATTGCGGCGGATGGAAGCGAGCGTGGCGAAGAATCGCGTGGAATAGCCCGCCTGCGCCTTCACCGTTCCGGCGCGGTCGGCTAGCAGGCCGGCAACCGATTCTCATTCATTGGAGCATACACCCATGGCCGAAGCCACCGACGACCGCCTGCGCCTGCTGATCGAGCGTATCGAACGCCTCGAGGAGGAAAAGAAGGGCATCGCCGACGATATCCGCGACGTCTATGCCGAATCCAAGGCGGTCGGCTACGATCCCAAGATCATGCGCCAGGTGGTTCGCCTCAGAAAGATGAAGCCCGACGATCGCTCCGAACAGGAGACGATCCTGGAGACCTACAAGAACGCGCTCGGGATGGCCTGATACGCCGGTTCTGATGCGATAAGCGGTTCCGCGGCATCGCCCTGCTGCGGAACCGGTCCGCCTGCCGACAGGTTGAATTTTGCAAAGCACTCTCTTTGCAAAGGAAATCCGACCATGTCCGACGAACTCGAACGCACCCAAGGCGCCAGTTACATCCCGCCGATCGCGGAAGAGCCCGAGATGCCGGGTCACGAATCCGAACTCGACCGCAAGCCGCAATGGCAGCCCCGCTATCCCGGATCGGGGCGGATGAAGGGCAAGGTCGCCATCGTCACCGGTGCCGACAGCGGGATCGGCCGTGCGACCGCGGTGCTGTTCGCGCGCGAGGGCGCCAGTATCGCGATGTCCTATCTGTGCGAACACGACGATGCGAAGAAGACCCGCGAATTGTGCGAGGCCGAGGGCGCGAAGGTGTTCTCGCTCGCAGGCGATCTGGGGCAGAAAAGCCACGCGGACGAGCTGGTAGCCCAGACGCTGGAGAAGTTCGGCAGGATCGACACGCTGATCCAGATCGCTGGCGAGCAGCATCCCGATCAGGACGTCACCGACATCACCGAAGAGCAATTGCAACGCACCTTCCAGTCCAACATCTTCTCGATGTTCTATCTGGCGCAGGCGGTCCGGCCGCATCTGAAAAAGGGGGCGACGATCGTCAATTGCACCAGCGTGACGATGTACAAGGGCTCGAGCGAATTGCTCGATTACTCCGCGACCAAGGGGGCGATCACCGCCTTCACCCGCTCGCTGAGCGCGAATCTCGCCGATGACGGGATCAGGGTCAACGCGGTCGCGCCCGGGCCGATCTGGACGCCGCTCAATCCCTTCGGCGGATCGAGCGAGGAGAAGATGGAGCATTTCGGCGAAGGCACGCCGATGGGCCGCCCCGGCGAGTCCAACGAGGTCGCGCCCGCGTTCCTGTTCCTGGCCTGCGAGGATTCCTCCTACATGTCGGGCCAGGTGTTGCACCCCAATGGCGGGATCGTGGTCAACGGCTGATGCTTGATCGCCCACCTGCTTTGCCATAGCCATACAGTGCCCGCCGATCCTCGCGAGGGTCGGCGGATCCGGCACTAGAAGACGAAGGACATCCGATAATGGCTAGCCCCTGGAAAGATGCGCGCGGGATTACCGTCACCACCACTCCGACGATCGAGGGCAGTCCGATCCAGGAATATCTCGGCATCGTGACCGGCGAGGTGATCGTCGGCGCGAACCTGTTCCGCGATCTGTTCGCCAACATCCGCGACATCGTCGGCGGGCGCTCGGGCAGCTACGAACGCATCCTTGCGGACGCGCGCGAGAAGGCGATCCAGGAATTGCAGGCCGAATGCGGCAGCCGCGGCGGCAATGCGGTCGTGGGGGTCGATCTGGATTACGAGGTGATCGGCGACACCGGCTCGATGCTGATGGTCAGCGCCAGCGGGACCGCCGTGAAGATCTGATCAGCCCGCCAGCAGCATTCCGGCAAACACCAGCACCATCGCCGTGCCATTGTGGAGCGCATGCAGCAGCATCGCCGCCCACAATCCGTAATGCACCCGCAGATAGCCCAGGATCGAACCGGTCACGAATTGCGGCAGCACCAGCGGGAGCAGGACATAGAGGCTGCCCTCGTCGAAATTGAGCAGGTGGACGCAGGCGAAGCCCGCGGTGCTCAGCCAGTAGAACAGCGGGAACGTCTTTGCGAACCAGCCCATCGCGGGGCGGCACCGCCACTGCCAGAAGATCACGGCAGCGAGGCCGAGGAAGAACACGACGAGTGCCATCGCCGGGAAGAGAACTCCAACACCGGTCGCCTCGCTCAGCGCGACCATGGCTACCAGGGAACCGAGCGCCGTTACGATCGCCAGCAGCCCGAAGACGTGAGCCGGGCGGCCCGAGAGCCAGCCGCGGAAGGCGATTTCCTCCAGCAGCGGCGCGGCAATCACCACCAGCGCGACGACAAGCCAAGAGATATCCATGTTCTCGAGCGCGGTCGCGGGCAGCGCGACCCCGGCGGCGACGACGATCGTCGCGAGCGTAATCAGCACCGCCATCACCGCGAGGTCGAGCCCCAGCATCCGCAGCACCGCGCGCAGGCTGGCGCCGCTCGGCGGCCGCGCGCGGTGCTGCGC